>Ga0335077_10000011_pt1 | contig 233066 bp, 207 predicted proteins | sample Lox_Sample_31_FD_207151 | JGI IMG/M metagenome (GOLD analysis project Ga0335077, IMG submission 207151) | Soil microbial communities from Loxahatchee National Wildlife Refuge, Florida, United States - Lox_Sample_3.1 | ecosystem: Environmental > Terrestrial > Soil > Wetlands | place: USA... | reverse complement strand
TCTACGAGTGCATCGAATGGGCCGGCGTGCAGCCGTGGTCGAACGGCAAGGTCGGCTTAAACGGCATCTCCTATTACGGCATCAACCAATGGCACGTGGCGTCACTACAGCCGCCGCACCTCGCCGCGATGTGCATCTGGGAAGGGGCGGCCGACTGGTATCGCGACATGACGCACCACGGCGGCATCCTCTGCACGTTCTGGGAAAACTGGTACGACATGCAGGTGAAGACCGTGCAATACGGCGCGGGCGAACGCGGCAAGCGCAGCCGCGTGCACGGCGAACTGGTGTGCGGGCCGGAAATCCTTTCAGACGCGCAGCTCACCAAAAACCGCTGCAAGTTCGGCGACGACATCCGTGCGCATCCACTCGATGACGATTACCACAAGGCGCGCTCCCCGGTCTGGGACAAGATCAAGGTCCCATTGTTGTCAGCCGCCAATTGGGGCGGCCAGGGCCTGCATCCGCGCGGCAACTTCGAAGGGTACGTACGCGCCGCGGCGAAGGAGAAATGGCTGGAAGCGCACGGAATCGAACACTGGACGCATTTTTACACCGATTACGGACGCGAATTGCAGTTGCGCTTCTTCGATTATTTCCTGCACGGCAAGAAGAACGGCTGGGTCAAGCAACCGCGCGTGCGCCTGCAGGTGCGGCAAGTCGACAAATTCGTCGAGCGTGCGGAGAACGAATGGCCGCTCAAACGCACGAAATGGAGCAAGCTGTTTCTCAACCCCGCGGATGGAACGCTCGGCGAAAAACGTCCGGCGACGCGCAAAGCAGTCAGGAGTTTCGACGCCATGGGCGACGGTCTGACTTTCCTGTCCGCGCCGCTGTCGCAGGACACCGAGATCACCGGCCCGTCGGCGTTGAAACTTTTCGTCTCCTCCAGCACGGCCGACGCCGACATATTTGCGGTCTTGCGGGTATTCACCGGCGACCTGAAGGAGATCGTGTTCCAGGGTGCGATCGATCCGCACACCCCGATCGCGCAGGGCTGGCTGCGCGCCTCGCACCGTAAGCTCGACAGGAAGCTCTCAAAGCCCTACCGGCCCTATCACAGCCATGACAGCCAGCAGCCGCTCAAGAAGGTCGAAGCGGTGGAGCTCGACGTCGAGATTTGGCCGACCTGCATCGTAGCGCCTGCCGGCCACCGTATCGGCCTGACCATCCGCGGCAAGGACTACGAATACGCCGGCCCGAGCGGGGGACGGCTCTCGAACTTCAAGAACGAGCTGAAGGGTTGCGGGCCGTTCCTGCACAATGACCCGATCGACCGGCCGAACGACATTTTCGGAGGCGTCACCAGCCTGCATTTTGGCGGCGGCCGACAGCCCTATCTGCTGCTCCCGGTGATCCCCCCTGCCCGTCCGGCAGGCAAGGCGCAGAGGGAATAAAGTTCCCTGCGTCAACAAATAGCCGCGAGAGCCCGTCAAAAGAGTGGCGGCGGCGGCAATTTCGCGTCATGCTGCGGCGACCCCAAGGTCCCAAAGATCAAATCCAGAGTGGAGGAATCATTCATGGCTATGCATCGTCGAAAAGTGCTGAAAGGAATCGCCGTGTCCGGCGCAAGCCTTGCGGTCTTGAAAGCGCCGTACGTGCACGCGCAGGGCGCGCCGTTCAAGCTCGGCCTGCTCACGGTGAAGACCGGACCGCTGGCGCAGGGCGGCATCCAGATGGAGCAAGGCGTTCAAATCTATCTGAAGGAAAAGAACAACACGTTTGCGGGTCGTAAGGTCGAATTTTTCTCGGCTGACACCGGCGGTAATCCGGCCGGCGCGAAGACCAAGGTGCAGGAGCTGGTCGAGCGCGACAAGGTCGACGTCATCCTCGGCCCGCTTGCCGCATTCGAGCTCTTGGCGATTTCCGATTATTTCGCGCAGGCGAAGACACCGCTGATGAGTCTCGCCGCTGCTGAAGATCTGACGCAGCGCAAACCCAATCCCTACTTCCTGCGCGCCTCCGCCACTTCGGCACAAGCCATGCACCCGATGGCGGACTTCGCCGCGAAGGAATTGAAGCTCAAAAAGATGATCACGATTTCGGAGGACTTTGCCTTCGGCCACGAGCAGATGGGTGGATTCCAGCAGACTTTCGAAGACAACGGGGGAAGGATCGTCAAAAAGCTGTGGCCGCCGCTGGTGACACCCGACTACGCGCCCTACATCGCCCAGATCGGCGATTGCGACGGCGTCTGCCAGGGCTTCGCCGGATCGAATCCGCTGCGCTTCATGAAGGCGTATGCCGGCGCCGGGCTGAAGTTCCCGGTGGTCGGCGGCGAAACCGCCGGCGACGATGCGCTGCTGCGGAGCTTCGGCGACGAGGCTGTCGGCCTCTATAGCTGCTGCCCCTATACGCTCGATCTCAACACTGACAGCAACAAGCGGTTCATCGCCGCGATGGTGAAAGAGTTCAATGTCGAGCCGGGCTTCTATGCGGCGGGCCTCTACGTCAACTGCATGGTGGTCGAGGAAGGCTTGAAGAAAACCGGCGGCAAGTCCGACGACAAGGAAGCCTTCATGAAGGCCCTCAAATCGGTGACGCTCGCCGACACGCCGCGCGGACCGATCAAGTTCGACTCTTACGGCAACGTGATCGGCGATTTCTACGTCCGGCACTGCGAGAAGGCCGGCGGGAAACTCGTCAACAAGACGGTGAAGACCTATAAGAACGTGAGCCAGTTCTGGACCTATGACGAGAAGAAGTTCCTCTCACAGCCGGTCTATTCGCGCGACTTCCCGCCGTTGAAGTCCTGACGGGAGTGAAACTCGCGGGGTGCCGCTCCGGCGGCGCCCCGCGATCGCATTGGGGTGGCGCCAGCAGAAGACGCCAGACATGAACTTTTGGCTTTTGATGGCCTATAGCGTTTCGCTTGGCGGCCTGCTGTTCCTCTTATCCTCGGGATTCTCGCTCATCTTTGGGCTAATGCGGATTCCGAACCTCACGCATGGTTCGCTGTTCATGCTCGGCGCCTATATCGGCGCGACCTTCATCGTCTGGAATCGGACGAACTTCTGGCTGGCCGCAATCTTGAGTGCGATCATTGTCGCCGGCATCGGAGCCGTGATGGAACGATTTTTGCTGCGTTTCCTCGCCGGAAAGGAACTGGCGCAGGTGCTGGTGACGCTCGGCATCTCGTTCATGGTCTCCGATCTCTGCCTGATGATTTGGACCGGCGATCCGATCTCGGTCAATAATCCGCCCGGACTCGACGGCGCCACGCAAATCCTCGGCTTCCCCTTCCCGACCTACCGCATGGCCGTGATCCTGATCGCGGCCGTGATTGCGGCGGGGCTCTGGCTGCTGCTCGACCGCACCCGGCTCGGAGCGATGATCCGCGCCGGCGTCGACGATCCGCAGATGGCGCGCGTGGTCGGCATTCCGGTGCCGTGGCTGTTCACCATCGTGTTCGCGCTCGGGGCGGGTCTTGCCGGGTTTGCCGGCACGGTCGGGAGTCCGATCCTGTCGGTCTACAACGGGCTCGACCAGGAAATGCTGCCGCTCGCTCTCGTCGTCGTGATATTGGGCGGCACCGGAAGCCTGCTGGGCTCGCTGGTCGGCAGCTTCGTCGTGGGTATGCTCTATATTTTCGGCCAGGCGAAATTGCCTGAACTTGCGTATTTCGTTCTGTTCCTGCCGATGGTGATGATCCTCGCACTGCGCCCGCAAGGTCTCTTCGGCAGGCCGACACAATGAGCGCGGGCCGTATTGCTGCCGGGATCGCGCTCATCGTGCTTGCGACCCTGCCATTGTGGCTGACCGGCGTTTACTACATCAACGTTGCGAGCCAGATCCTGTTCTACGCGGTCTTTGCGCTCGGGCTAAACGTGCTGGTGGGCCATGCCGGGCTCGTATCGCTCGGGCATGCGGGCCTGTTCGGCTTGGCAAGTTACGCTTGCGCGATCGCGCTGCAAGGGCATTGGGATCATTCCGCCGCGATCGTTTTTGCGCTCGCAGTCACGCTCGTCGGTACGGCCGTATTCGCCTTTCTGTCGCTGCGGGCGACGGGTATCGGCTTCATCATGATTACGCTCGCAATCGGTCAAATTCTGTGGGGCCTTGCCTACCGCTGGATCGGTTTGACCAATGGAGACAATGGCGTGTCGGTTCCATCCCGCCCAAGCCCATTCGGGATTTCGCTGGTCAGCCCGACAAATTTTTACTACGCGACACTGGTCGTCTTCCTCTTGTCGGTCGCAGCGGCGGCGATCTTCGCGCAATCGCCATTCGGCGCGAGCCTGCGCGGCACCCGCGACCAGCCGCGGCGCATGACGGCGCTCGGCTATCACGTCTGGATGGTCCGCTTCTACGCGTGCCTGTTTTCCGGGGTGATGAGCGGCGTGGCCGGCATTCTGTTCGTCTATTACAATTTGTTCATCAGTCCGCAGACGCTGGCGCTGGCCGCTTCGGCGGAAGTGATATTGATGGTGATCTCGGGCGGCTCGGGCACGCTGCTGGGTCCGATTGTCGGAGCTGCGCTCGTCGTCATCATGAAGAACGTAGTGAGCGCCTATATCGTGCGCTGGAACCTGGTGCTGGGCGCCATCTTCGTTGCAATCGTGATCCTTATGCCCGAGGGTCTGGTGCCGGGCACGGTGCGGCTGTGGCGGAAATACACGACGGCGACGCGCGTGCGGGATGATGCGGGCCTCGCCCCGAAAGTGGCGGAGCCGAAGACATGACCGCGCTCGCCGTCAAAGGGCTTTGCAAATCATTCGGAGGCTTGCGCGTCACAGCCGATGTCGATCTCGTGGTCGAGCCGGGCGAGCGGCGCTTGATCATCGGGCCCAATGGGGCCGGCAAGACCACACTGTTCAACCTCATCACCGGGGAGCTTTCACCGGATGGCGGCTCCGTCAAGCTCTTCGACCGCGACATCACACGGGTGCCGAGCCGGCGCCGCGCCCATCTCGGCATGGCGCGCACCTATCAGATCATCACGCTGTTCGCGCGCGATACCATCCTGCGTAACGTCACGCTGGCGCTGCTCGGCTTGTCAAAGATGCGCTGGAATCCGCTGATCCGCCTTGCGCAGCAGCGGCATTTGGTTGAGGAGGCACACGGCGTGCTCAAGCGCGTCGGGTTGGAGCAGATTGCGGAACGACCACTGGCGGATACGTCCTATGGCGAACGGCGGCGCGTCGAGATCGCCATGGCGCTCGCGCAAAAACCAAAGGTCCTGCTGCTTGACGAGCCGTTTGCCGGGCTTTCGATCGATGAACGGCGGGATGTGCGGGAATTGATCGGGACGATTCCGCGCGACGTGACGATCGTGATGATCGAGCACAATATGGATGTGGCGCTCGATTTCGCGGAGCGAATCACATTGCTGCATTTCGGCGAGGTCATCGTCGAAGGGACACGGGCCGAGGTGGTGGATAATCCGCGCACGCGGGAGGTCTATCTTGGCGAATAGCGCGCTGAGCCTGAACAATGTCCACGCCTATTACGGCGACAGCCATGTGCTGCAGCAGGTGTCGTTCACGCTCAACGAGGGGCGCCTGCTCGGCCTGCTCGGCCGCAACGGCGCGGGCAAGTCGACATGCATGAATGTCACCGTCGGGTTGCTCCCTCCTCGCGGCGGCACGGTGGAAGTATTCGGCACACCGGTATCGCAGCTTGCGCCGGAGCAGATCGCGGCGCGCGGCGTTGCGCTCGTGCCGCAGGGGCGGCGTATCTTCAAGAGTCTCAGTGTCAGCGAAAACCTCCTGGTCGCGGCGCGACCGCCCGATCCCGGCAGCCGGCACGCGCCGTGGAACACGGACATCGTTTTCAGCATGTTTCCGAGGCTGGCTGAGCGCAAGAACCAGATGGCGGCGCATCTCTCCGGCGGCGAGCAGCAGATGCTCGCGATCGGCCGCGCGTTGATGCAAAACCCGCGCGTGCTCCTGATGGACGAGCCGTCGGAGGGGTTGGCGCCGCAGATCGTGGCCGAGGTCATGGGTACGATCCGCAAGCTCAAGGAAAGCGGGCTGTCGATCGTCCTGGTGGAGCAGAGTCCGAAGCTCGTATTCGACATCGCCGACGATATCGTGATTCTCAACAGCGGGCGCGTTGCCGTGGTCTCAACGGCAGCTCAGCTCAAAAGAGACGAAGTCGACCTGCGCCAGCATTTGGGCGTGTATTGAGGAAAAACGGAAACGACGCAGATGTGGAACAAATACGAACCGACAGCAGCACGCAAACGCACCAAACCAGGCCGCGAAATCCGCCCCAAAAGCATCACCATCGATATCCATTCGCATGTGGCGGTGCCGGCGGCGGGCGCGTTCGTGGCGCCACATCTCGACGTCTCCACCATTCCGCTTGCGCATTTCGCCGCGCCGGACACCAAGGCGCTGAGCCAGAAGCAGGAAGCCGACATCCGCAATCGCATCACCACCCACGACGAGCGACTGCGCAATCTCGATGAAATGGGCATCGACGTGCAGGTGGCGCTGCCGCCGCCGCCGCAATGCTACTACACCGTGCCGCTCGATATCGCGGTGAAGGCCGCGCGCATGATCAACGACGGCATCGCCGAATATTGCGCGAAGAAGCCGGACCGCTTCGTGGGTTTCGGGACTGTTCCGATGCCGGACGGCAACGAGGCCGCCAAGGAACTCGAACGCTGCGTGAAGACGCTGAACTTCAAGGGCGTGCAGATCCTCACCAATGTGGCGGGGAAGGAACTCTCGGACCCCGCATTCGCGCCATTCTGGAAGAAGGCGGAGGAACTGGGCGCGCTCATCGTCATTCATCCGAACGGGTTCACCGAGGCCAAGCGGCTGGAGCGGTTCTACTTCAACAACGTGATCGGCAATCCGCTCGAGACCACGATCGCGCTGCATTACCTGATCTTCGACGGCGTGCTGGAACGGCATCCCAATTTGAAAATCCTGGCGGTGCACGGCGGCGGTTATCTCGGCGCCTATTGGGGCCGCATCGATCACGCCTGGGGCGCGCGTTCCGACAGCCACGGCAGTCTGCCGAAGCCGCCGACGCATTATTTGAGAAAAATCTACTTCGACAATGTCGTGTTCACGCATGAGCAGCTGATCGCGCTAGTGAAGACCTTTGGCGCCGACCATATCGTGATGGGCACCGACTACCCGTTCGACATGGCCGACTACGATCCGATCGAGCATGTGGTGTCGACCGGCTTCGATGCGGCAACCGCCGCCGCGATCGTGGGCGGAAACGCAAAGCGGCTGCTCGCACTGTAGGCTTCGGGGGATCGGGCTGAATCTGGGCGGCGGCCGACGGCGCTAGGGACTGAACGCAATGGTGAAATAAAACGTTGCGCCGCTCGGCCCCCCTTCAATGTTCGCATCCGCGATGACGATGTCATTGATTTCGCCGGGCCGGAAATAGGCGGGATCATCGAGCGACAACAACACCGACTCGTTCTGGCGGACGAGTTTCGGGCAGGTGCCGCAAAACATCGAATCGGAAATCGGCCTACCATTGACGAACACGCGGCCCACGTCATCGGCATGGACCCGGCCGTTGAGCTGAACCCTCGAAATCACCTTCGGGGCCACGAACGAGACCTTGAAATAGCCGCTCCTTCCGTCGCCCGGCGGTATGTTGACAACCTCCGTACCGGTCGGGGCGTCCGCCGGTATCGGCGTCGAAGTGAAATGCGGACCCACGCGAACCAACACGAACGCGTGGCGGTCGACGGCTGCAGCGACGTCGAGGCGGCGAACGATGTCGTCGCTCGGCACGCCCGGCGATCCAAGGGCTGCAGCGAGCGTGCCGGCATCGCTTTTCAATATGATGCGGCATGGAGCGCGCTCGCAAGCCGGCAGCGGCGTTGCTGCCGTCTCCGCGGGCCGGCAAGCATCCGGCCTTTTCAATCCGGCTGGCAGGACTGTTTCGCCATTGATACAGGCGTCGGCCATTTGTTCGTCAGTCAGGCCGGTCACGCCTTCGAGGTTCGCATTGTCGAGAATCGCACCCTTGAGCTGAACGCCCAGCATCTGCGCGTTTTGCAGCTTTGCCCCGGTCATGATCGCGCCTTGCAGGCTCGCGCCGCGCAGATCGGCGCCGCGCAGGTCAGTATTGACCATGAACGCACCCTGTAGCCGCGCATAATTCAACTGAGCCATCTGCAGGTTCGCATCAGCGAGATAAGTCTGATCCAACCGCGCATGCATCAGTTCCGCGCCTTTCAGCTCGGCAAGGAACAGCCATGCCTTGCGTAGATCCGCGCTTCGCAGATCCGTTTCTTTCATCTGTGCGCCGACAAAGTTCGCGCCGCGCAGATCGGCCCCGCGCAGAAATGCGTTGACCAGAAAGGCCCCTTTGGCCGAGCCGTAACGAAAATCGAGGCCTCCCAGCTTGGCACCGATCACGCCCCCGCCCGGCAATTTGGTCGACACCTCTTGTTCGTCGATATTGGCAAACGCCCGCACTTCAATCGGCAGCCAATCGAAGACTTTGGGAACTGTTCTGCTCAACCACGCGAAAGTGCCGCTCTCAACGATTTGCGTACCGGCGCTGGCTCTCCGTTCTTCATCCGCAAGCACGCCATTGATGGCGCCGTATGAGATGGCAAAAGTCACGAGCGATGCGCTGGCCGCTATCGAAAGCGGCAGATAAGCGCCAGGGATCCGATCGCGCCGTGCGATAATCGATGAGGCCAGGCGTTGAAACCAGATTGCGAAGAAAATCGTGATTCCGATCAAGACGACCTCGAAGCCGGTTCCGAACCAATCGTGCCGCGGCAAATAGCGAAGCCACATGACGACGAGCGTCAACGGCAGAAACCACCATGCGGCGAAAATCGCCGACACCGTCTCGATGATGACGACAAATGCGAGTGCATGACGAGACTTCTCGATGCGGTCGGCGGCAAGGCCATTGAGGAGCCAGGGGTAGACCGTCTCGTCGATGGTCTTCCCATCGGGAAACACAGCGGGAAGGTTCGCAAGCTCGCTCCAGAGCCGCTGGAGCTGCAGGTGAAAATGTATGAAGAGCGCAACCAGTATCAAAGGCGCGACCCAGTAAAATCCCGCGATCGAAATTCTGGTCTGGATGATCGGCAGCGGTGAGGAGGGGGCATTGCTCAGGAGTCCGGTATCGGTCGTCGTGATGACAGCAAGCCAGCAATACACGCAGCTCAACATCAGCAATGCAAAAAGTTTGGCCGAGTTTTTCGACATCTCCTGCACGTGATCGAGCGTCTGAAAACGCGCAATCGCCTCGGGCAGCTTGGTGCCGACGAGATTGGCTGCGGCCAATTGACGTGAGGAGAGGCCTCTGACGTCCGAAAGATCGGCATCTTAGAGATTCGCCTCGTTGAACGAGGCACCGAGCAAGTTCGCGCCGCGAAGATCGGCCGAGAGAAAATCAGCGCCGCGCAGATTGGCGCCGCGCAGGTCGGCGTTGCGTAAATCGGCGTTCCGAAAATCCGCCCTGGCCCCCGTTTTGCCCCCTGTGGCCAGCCAGGTTTTGTGCGCGGCCAAAAGCTTCGCCAGTGCTTCCGGCGATAGTTGGGCGCCCTCTTCCGGCGGCCTCTCCAACATGGCCATATCCCCCAAAACCATATCGCCCCAGGGTAGCGCATAACGCAACTCATGGAACGATTGCGATTAAGAAAAAATCGGCGATAACGCTTGATCGACCGCGTTCTTTTCCACGAGCTATCGGTGCAAGAAATCCAACACCGCGGTTTCGGTGAGGACCGACTGAGCATTGTTGTGGCGTTGGGAGCGCGCGCGTTCCTCGGCGGTCTGCGTCGCCTGCAAATAGGCGCCGAGATGGCGCGCGCGTTCGATGATGCGACGGCCGACCGGCAGGCGCTCGGCCTCGAAGCGTTTGAGCGCGGCTGGCACGTTCGACTCGGCTGCGAGCGCAGCGGCCAGCGCCGCCGCATCGTCGGCCGCCTTGGCGACCCCGGCCGCCACATGCGGCCGTGCGACAAAGGCGGCGTCCCCGATGATGGCAACACGGCCGAAGGCCATGTGCGGCGTCTCGAGATCGTATATCGGCTGCAAGATCGGCCCATCAATGAGCCGGGCAATGGCGAGCAGTTGCGGCGCGATCAGCCGCTCGGCGTCGGCGTGCATTTCGGCGATGGCCTCGCGGCGGATCAGCGGCGGCGGGATCGAGATCGAATGGGTCTCGCCGCGCTCGTCGGTCAGCAACCATCGTAGCTTGGTCTTCTCCTCGGCCGGGCGGTACCAGACGATGTTGTAGCGGCGATGGCCGGGCTGCAAATTCTCTTCGGCGCCGGTGACCGGGTAACCGAGAAATTGCTCGCCGGGCGGCAGGCAGAACGACATGTAGTTGAAGAGCTCGCGATGAGCGGCGGGCGAAAATGCCGACTCGGCAATGAGTGCGCGCCAGGCGACGTAGCCGGCGTAGAGCGGGTTTAGGTCCGGCAGACACTGTTGACGCACGGTCGAGCGGATGCCGTCCGCTCCGATCACGAGATCGGCTTCCACACTGGCGCCGTCGGTTAGCGTGACCTTAACCGACCTTTCGCTCTGCTCGAAGCGCGCCACCCCTTTGCCGCGATGATAGAGCGCATCCGGGAATACCTCGCGCAGGATGCGATAGACGCGCTCCCAGGCGGTAAGCACCTGCGGGCATTCGCACGTGCAAAGAATGCGGCCCGAGGCCTCGTACATCTTGCGGGTGGTGATCTCGACGCCGAGCCCCTTGACGTTGAGGCCCAACCGCTTCAACCGCTCGATCAACTCCGGCTGCGCGACAATGCCGGCGCCGCGGCCGGCAAGCTCGCTTTCGACCCGCTCGTAGATATCCACCGCCCAGCCGTTCTGGCGCAGCTGGAGCCCGACAAGGAGACCGCTCAGCGACCCGCCGACGATAATGGCGCGGCCCGGTTTTGAGATCACAGGCATTCTTGCCGCCTCAAAAATCGGCTATAATATGAAAACAATCGCAGGAGGAACGCCATGGCTCTCACCATGTTGGAGAAAAAGGCCGTCCGCGAGGACCGCACCGAATGGCCGGCCGAGATCAAGGCTGAATTCGAGCGCGAACACAAGCAGCACAACGGCTGCGTCGGAAGCGAGCTCTTGTCCGAGAACGAGCGCGTGCGGATCTGGATCATCCGGCTCAAGCCGGGCGAGCGGATCGGCTTTCACCGGCACGTGCTCGATTATTTCTGGACCTCGGTCAACGGCGGACGCGGCCGGCAACACCTGATGGACGGGACCACGGTCGAGTACACCTATGCGCCCGGCGAGACGCGACACGAGACCTACGGCCCGGGCCAATACAAGGTTCACGACCTGACCAATCTCGGCGACAAGGAAATGATCTTCAACACGATCGAATTCCTCGACAGCGCCAACAAACCGTTGCCGATACCCGAGAGCGTGCGCCGCAAAGCAGCCTGACGTCCGTTGCACGTGCCCCTCAAAGAGATCGCCGAGGCGTTCAGCTCTCTGAGGCCCGACGGCGTCAAAATCCAATGAGGGCGATCAGTGGCGGGGCGCGGCCGTCCCGTTCGGGGACTCTTGCCGGCGGAGGCGCGTGCTGACCAGTGTTGACTTGCCTTACGCGGTATCGCCGGTTGCGACATCGTAGCCAACGATTGTAAAAATCGAGCCACTGCCGTACTGACGTGCCGAGTGCGTTGCTCCGGGGCCCCATGGACCTTTTCCTCTATGCCATAATCGCCGGGTTGTTGCTCGGCGGGTTCTATGTTGCCGTCACCGTCGGCATATCGATCACGTTCGGAATCCTGGACATCGTCAACATTGCGCATCCGGGATTCATCATCCTCGGTTCCTATGTCTCCTATTACATCAACCAGCGGTTCGGGCTTGATCCGATTCTGACCGCCATCGTCGTGCTGCCCGCCTTCTACGCGCTGGGCGCGCTGGTCTATCAGGTCTATTACGTCTCGTTCGAGAAGCGCGGCCAGGATGCGCTGCGAGGTCTTGCCTTCTTCTTCGGTCTGCTGTTCGTCACCGAGGTTGCCCTCATTCTCGTGTTCGGCGTCGACTATCGCTATGTGCAGGCGAATTACATCGATCAGACGATCCATCTCGGGACTTATTCATTTCCAATGCGCATGCTGGTTCCCTGCACCCTGTCGCTCGTGATGTTCGCATTGCTGCAATTGTTCCTGACGCGGACCTTCACGGGCCGGGCCATCATGGCGGTATCGCAGGACCAACAGGCGCTGCGGCTGATGGCGGTCGATCCGATCCGCATCAAGCGCATTGCTTTTGGCATTTCGATTGCGACCGCAGCCATGGCGGGCGCATTTCTCATCATCATTCAGCCGATCGAGCCTTCGGTCGAACGCGAATATATCGGACGCGTGTTCGCCATCTGCGTGCTCGGCGGCCTGCAAAGCCTGCCAGGCACTGTGATCGCGGCAATGCTGCTCGGGATCGTCGAGAGTCTCACATCGACATATTACGGGCCTTCGTGGGCGCCCGCGGTATCCTTTGGTTTTCTCCTGCTCACGCTGGCCTTCCGGCCGGCCGGACTGCTCGGACGTTAGGCGGGACGACTCGTGCGCACACCGATCTTCTTCCTCATTGCGATTGCAATCGGCGCGGCCGTGTTCGGCGTGGCGCAAGCCACGCTCAATGACTATGAGTTCGTTGCCGGTTACGTGATCCTGCAGTTCATCGTGCTGGCGACGGCGTGGAATGTGCTCGGCGGCTATTGCGGCTATGTGAATTTCGGCTCGGCCGCGTTCTTCGCGCTCGGGGCGTATAGTTCAGTGGCCCTGCACAAATTCGACCCCATCAAGTGGACCCTGGATATTTGTCTTGTCCGTATTTGCACCGGCGAATTTTCGCTGGCATTCCTCTCGCCGCTGTTTCCCCTGCCGGTGCCGGTTCTTGTCGTCATCGCGGGGTGTGTCTCTGGCTTGGTCGGACTCGGGATGGGCTACCTGACGCTGCGATTGCGCGGCGCATTTTTTGCGATCGCCACGCTCGCACTCGCGGTGGTGCTGCAGACCATGATCGTAAACTGGGATTACGTCGGCGGGTCGCGCGGCGCCTACATCATTCGACCGTACACGCTCACTATTGGCGGTTTCGAACTGGGCTATGTGCAATATTTATGCGCGATCATGATCGTGCTGGCCGTCGTCGCGGTAACGATAGCGCGGCTGATCGAGCGTTCGCGCCTGGGATACGGCTTTGCGACCATTCGCGACGATGAACTGGCGGCGGAAGCCTGTGGCGTGCCCACGCTGAGGCTCAAACTGATTGCAACCACCATCTCCGGCGCGCTCATGGGCATGGCCGGCGCGCCGTTCCCGTATTACCTCGGCTACGTCGAGCCCGGCTCCACATTCAACCTGGCCTATGGGGTCAATTCGATCGCCATGCCGATGATCGGCGGTACGACAAGCTGGATCGGGCCGCTGATCGGCGCGCTCGTGATCGCGACGCCGCAGGAATGGATCAAGGTGACGTTTTCTTCGGAATGGGGCGTGCTGTTCGTCGGCGCACTGCTGGTTTTCTTCGTCATCATCGCGCCCAAGGGCATCGTTGGCCACGTCCAGGACTTCATGCGCCGCCGTCGCGAGCGAACCGGAGCGCACTGATGCCAGAGCCGTTGCTCCAAGTCGAAAACCTGGGCAAGCGTTTTGGCGGCTTTGTCGCGCTTGACGGCATAAGCTTGAGTGTCATGCCGGGCGAACGCGTCGGCCTCATCGGCCCCAATGGGTCGGGCAAGAGCACGTTGGTCAATTGCATGTGCGGTACGCTCACCAACGAGAGCGGCACGGTACATTTCGACGGCCGCGATATGAGCGGACTCGCTGCCCATGAGCGTACGCACCGCGGCATGGCGCGCAGTTTTCAGCTGCCGCGGCCGTTCGGAACGCTGACGGTGGCGGAAAATCTGCGCATTCCGCTGATCTACACCGTCAATGCGCGGGCCCATACCGAAATCAAGACGCACGCGCATACGCACTTAAGCCACACTCAGATCGAGGCACGCTGCATCGAACTGCTCGGCCTGGTCGGCCTTGCGGAGAAGGCGAAAAAACTCCCGCGCGACCTTACGCAAGTCGAAATGCGCAAGCTTGAACTCGCGCGCGCCATGGCGGCCGAGCCGAAGCTGCTGATCGCCGATGAATCCATGGCTGGGTTGTCGCATTCCGAGGTCGAGGACATCGTCGGGCTTCTGATCAAGCTCAACGAGCGCGGAATCACCATCATTTTGATCGAACACATCATGCGCGCGGTCATGAGCTTCTCGCAGCGACTCGTGGTGCTGGTTTCCGGCAAAAAGATCGCCGACGGCAAACCGGATGAAGTCGTCAATAATCCGGAGGTCGTGGGGGCCTATCTTGGCCAATAGCATCATCATCGAGAATATCGATGCCGCCTATGGCGCGGTGCGCGTGCTTGAGGATGTCACGCTTGACGTGAAATCGGGCGAGACGGTGGTGCTGCTCGGCACCAACGGCAACGGCAAGAGCACGCTGATGAAATGCATCATGGGCATGGTGCGGCCGAGCGCCGGACGGATCATGGCGGAGATCGACGGCGTGCAGCACGATTTGGCGAGTCTGACAACTGAGCAGATCGTCGAACTCGGCATCGCGCTGGTGCCGGAAGGCCGGCGACTGTTCCCCAAGCTGACAGTCGAGGAGAATCTCCTGCTCGGCGCATACCGGCCGACCGCACGGGCGCAATTGCAGCAGAACCTGGACTTCTGCATGGAGTGTTTTCCGGTTTTGCGCGAACGCGCGCGCCAGCTTGCGGGCAGCATGAGCGGCGGCGAACAGCAGATGCTGGCGCTCGCCCGCGCGTTGATGCTGGCGCCGAAAATCCTACTGATCGACGAGCCTTCGGTTGGTCTTGCGCCAATCCTGGTGAGCCGCACGATCGACAAGATCAAGGAGCTCAAGGAGCGCTACCAGCTCACCGTGCTGATGGCCGAGCAGAACTTCACCCAGGCGATCCGCATCGCCGACCGCGGCTACGTGATCGTGCACGGCAAAATCGCGTTCCAAGGCGGATCGGCCACGGAGCTCAATAACAACGACTTGATCCGGAAATTTTATCTCGGACTGTGAGCCGAACAGCCGAATAGCTTCGTCAAAAGAATTGCGCCGCGCGGAGATTCCGCGCGGCGCGTATTTTCAAGCTTTTGCAGAAGGCGAAAGGTCTTACTCGCGGGCCTTCTCAAAGGGATAGATCACGTTGCCCGTCTTCAAGCCCGCAGGCGTCAGCACCGTCTGGTAGGACATGCCTCGCCAGACATCGAGCCCGGCGCCTTGCTTGATGCCGTGATACTGCACCTGCAGCATGCCGGACTTTTCCCATTCGCCGCCGGGACCGAATTTGATGTCGCCGTTGATGGTCTTGAACGTGGCCTTGTGCATGTACTCGGCGAGTTTGCCGTCATCGAGGCTTTTCGTTGCGTTGATGGCTTGCTCATAGACCTGGATGTAGGCGTAGCCCCAGGTGCCGAGATAATAGCCGAGCGGATCGACGCCGGCGGCGCCCGCTTTCGCCTGATACTTCTTCAGGAACTCGGCGGTCGACGGCAGCATCATTTTGTCCGACGGAACCCAGGTCTCGTAGTTGACCCAGCCGTTGAGCAATGGCCCAAGCTGGTTCTTGAACACGGTCGCCTGCAGGCCAACCATGGCGCCGCCAGCCATCTTCGGCTTGAAGCCGACTTCGTTGACCGCCTTCACCATACCGACGGAGTCGAGCGGATAGGAGCAGACCACGAACAGATCCGGATTGGTCGCCTGTACCGCACGCACGATGGGGGTGAAGTCCGTCGTCGACGGCGGATAGCTCTTGTCGTAGACGATCTTGAGTCCGTCCTTCTTGGCATTCTGGCGAGCGCCCTCGCAGGCATTCTGGCCGAACTCGGCATCAGCGAAGGCGAGCGCCACGGTCTGCGGTTTCGGGTTCTGTGCCATCGCAGTGGTGAAGAAGCCCTCGGTGAACGCCGGCTTGGTGTCAGGGCCGGACGGGATCATCGCGAAGAAGCGGTCGTATTTGAATTCGTGGTTGACATCGAGACCGAACAGAATCTCGAAAACCTTCTTCCGTTGCACCGCGACGGTCATCGCCGCTGCGGCCGGGACGGTCGCATAGGGCCCAATGATCAGATCAACCTTGTCGACGTCGAGCAGCTTGGTGTAGATGCCCGGCGCTTCCTTTGCCGTGCTCTGATCATCGTAATAAATGAGCTTGACGGGACGCCCGAGCAGCCCGCCCTTGGCGTTGATTTCTTCTTCCCAGATTTGCATCCCGAGCAGCGCCTGCTTGCCGTTGGCGGACAGCGGGCCAGTCAGCGCCATCGAGAAGCCGATCTTGATCGGGTCCGCGGCCTTGGCCGGACCTGTAAGCGGAAGAACCAGCGCGAGCGCGGCGCCGGCAAGCAGAGCTGAGATTTTCAGCTGCAGGTTACGAGGCATGTTCCTTCCCTCCTGTGAGCGATTATGAGATTGGTAATTTTCGATATTTTATGCGTATCCGGCCCCTTTACGCTAGAGCCTTGAGTCCCGGTTTTTTGCCCACTCATTTGGTGGCATCGCCGGACTCCACGATGATGGTCTCGACCTCGCCTGCCCCGGCGCGGCGGAAAGCCGCAGCTTGGTCGTACTCCGGCGAGGTGAAGCAGGCCACACCCTGCTCGAGGGTGGGAAACTCAATCACAACGAAACGATGGAATTTCTTGGGACCTTCCATGATCTGGAAGCGCCCGCCGCGCGCCAGCACCTTGCCCCCGTGCTTCTTGATGATTTCGGGGATGCGATCGGTGTATTTCTTGTACTCGACGGGATCATTGATCTTGGCACGGGCAACCCAATAGGCCGGCATGTTTCCCTCCTAGACACTCTCTGCCCAATGGTTGAGACTAGCAGTCCTTACCATTGGCAAGTGACCTCATCTATTCGACGGCACGAGGATTTTGGCCATGCCCCTATCGCATATGGAGCACTTTCTCCTCCAGACCCAGGATATCGAGGGCACGAAGGATTGGTACGTCAAGGTTCTGGGGCTGCGCGTGGGCCCCTGCCCCGACTTCAAATTTCCGGTCTACTGGCTCTATCTCGGCGAACGGGATGTGCTGCACATCACGACCGGCGGCAAGAACGTCAGTGAGAATCGCAAGACCTATGTCGGCCAGGAGTCGCAGGCGACACGCGGGACCGGGGTGATCGACCACGTGGCCTTCCGCGCGACCGGGCTTGAGACGATGATCGAGCATCTCAAGCGCCACGGCGTCGAATTCAAGGAACGACAGGTGGACGACCAGGGGCTCTACCAGTTGTTCCTGTTCGATCCGAACGGCGTGAAGGTCGAACTCAACTTCGCCAACTCCGAAGCCAAGGGACGCAAGGCACCGGTCATGGCATCGGCGTTCGAACGCGCGCCGAATTGAGAACATCGAAAAATACGAGGGAGGAATTCATGGACAGACGCAGTTTCGTCATCGGCTCGGCGGCCAGCGCCGCGGCGTTGAGTGCACCGGCATTCGCGGAGGACGCCTATCCGTCGCACGCGATCACTTTCATCAATCCATTTCCCCCCGGGGGCGCGGCCGACGTTGTGGGCCGGCCGCTCACGGCGATGCTCGAGCCGGTGATCAAGCAGCCGTGCGTGATCGAGACCAAGGCCGGCGCCGCTGGCGCGCTGGGGGCCCAATACGTCGCCACCGCCAAGCCCGATGGCTACACGCTGCTGATTCATATCGTTTCAATCTCGGGCTTTGCCGAAGTGGACAAGCTGTTCGACCGCCAGCCGAAGTTCACGCGCGCCGATTTCAGTCCGATCGCCCGCCTGACGGCCGGCCCGATGGTGCTGGTGGTGAACGACCAGCAGCCGTACAAAACCGTGAAGGATCTGGTCGACGACGCAAAAAAGCGTCCGGACCAGATCATCTTCAGTTCGTCTGGCCTCTATGGCGCGCTGCATCTCCCGACGGCGCTGTTCATGAAGGCGGCGGGTATCAAGATGCGGCATCTGCCGACCAACGGCGGCGGTCCGGCGTTGACCGCGATCCTCGGCAACAATTCGCAGGTGCTGGTCTCGTCGATCGCGGCGGCCAGCGGCCAAATGAAAGCCGGCAAGTTGAAGGCGCTGGCTTGCTTCGGCGAGAAGCGCGCCGCATCGCTACCCGATGTCCCGACGCTCAAGGAGCTCGGCTACGACGTCGAATTTTCGCTGTGGGTCGGCGTGTTCGCACCCAAGAAGACTCCCGATGCCGTCATTGCCAAATTGCGCACCGAGATCAAGCAAGTCGCGACCAGCGATCAATTCAAGACCGCGATCACAAATATCGGCGACGAGGTCGCCTATCTCGATGCGCCGGAATTCGCAAAATTCTGGGACGAGGACGCCAAGCGGGTCGAGGCCGCGGTCCATTCGATCGGCCGCGTGCAAGGATGAGGAGCCTGGCATTCCGATTTTATTTTTACTGAATGACGCTCGCGAAACGCCAGCGCCGGCATAAGGTCATAATGAGTTCCGGGAGGGTCACATGGATCGGCGTACATTCGTTATCGGCACGACAGCATCAGCCGCTGCGCTCGCGGCACCCGCATTAGGGCAGGAAGCATTTCCCGCGCATGCGATCACGATCGTCAATCCGTATCCGCCCGGCGGGGCCAATGAACTCGCGACGCGGCCGCTCGCCGCCGCGCTGGAACCCATACTCAAACAACCCGTGGTGATCGAGACCAAGGCCGGCGCCGCCGGTCAGGTCGGCGCCCAATATGTCGCCAACGCCAAGCCCGACGGCTACACGCTGCTCACCCACAACACCTCGATTTCGGGAACGCCGGAAGTCGACAAGCTGTTCGGTCGCACGCCGAAATTCACCAATGACAGTTTCATTCCGATCGCGCGTCTCGTCGCCGATCCGTGCGTTTTCGTCGTCAACGACAAGCAGCCGTACAAATCGCTGAAGGAATTCGTCGACGACGCCAAGAAGCGTCCAGACGAGATCATCTTCAGCAGCGCCGGCTTCTACAGCGCGGTGCATATCCCGATGGCGCTGCTCATGAAGGCGGCCGGGGTGCAACTTCGGCATTTGCCGACCAACGGCGGCGGACCGGCCATGACGGCGGTGCTCGGCAATAACGCGAACGTGGCCGTGCTGTCGCTGTCGGCTTCGCTTGCCCAGATCAAGGCCGGCAAGTTGCGCCCGCTCGCGCTGATGGGGGGCAAACGGGTCAAGGCCGTCGCGGACGTGCCGACGTTGAAGGAACTGGGCTACGATATCGAATATTATCTCTGGGTCGGTATTTTTGCTCCGAAGGGCACGCCGGACAGCGCCATCAATGTCTTGCGCACAGGCATCGACAAGGCCGCGCACACCGACCAATACAAGAGCACGCTTAGCAATATCGGGCTTGATCTTGAGTACATGGACGCACCGGAATTCGCGAAATTCTGGGCCGCGGATGCGAAAAACGTCGTCGCCGCTGTGGATACGATCGGCCAAGTGAAATGACGTTCAGCTTCAATCGCGGGTGACCACAAGGAGGAATAGATGGATAGACGTAGTTTCGTTCTGGGCTCTGCGGCGACCGCGTTTGCGGCCAGGCCGGTTTTCGCGGAGGATGCCTATCCGTCGCATGCCATCACCGTCATCAGCCCGTTTCCGCCCGGCGGCGTCAGCGACGTTATCACGCGACCGCTCGATGCTTCGCTTGAGGCCGTATTCAAGCAGCCGGTCGTGCTGGAAAACAAAGTCGGCGCGGCAGGCGCGGTCGGCGCGCAATATGTCGCCTCCGCCAAACCCGACGGCTACACACTGCTCACGCATATCGTGTCGATTTCCGGTTTCGCGGCCGTCGACAAGCTGTTCGGCCGGACGCCGAAATTCACCAATGCAAGCTTCATTCCGCTCGCACGCATCGTCGCCGACCCGATCGTGATGATCATCAACAACGATCTGCCCTACAAAACGCTGAAAGATCTGGTGAACGACGCGAAGGCCAATCCCGACAAGCTCATCTACTCATCGTCCGGCCTCTACGGAGCGTCGCATATTCCGACCGCGCTGTTTGCCAAAGCAGCCGGTGATTTGAAAATGCGTCATCTGCCGACCAATGGCGGAGGACCGGCCGTCACCGCCGTGCTCGGCGGCAACGTCAATTTCTTCATGTCGCCGACGTCGATTGCGTTGTCGCATATCCGCGCCGGCAAGGTGCGCCCGTTGGCGGTGTCGAGCGCCAAGCGTGTGAAAACACTCCCTGACGTGCCGACGTTCAAAGAGCAGGGTTACGACCTCGAATATTATTTCTGGGTCGGCATTTTCGCGCCAAAGGGCACGCCCGAGCCGATCGTCAAAACCTTGCGCGAGGCGCTCGACAAAGCCGCCCATAGCGAGCAATTCCTCAAGGCGATCGATAATCTCGGCCAGGAGCTTGCCTATATGGACCAGCCGGAGTTCGCCAAGTTCTGGGCCGCCGATGCCCAGAAAATGGAGGACGCCGTTCAGTCCATCGGCCGGGTGCAGGGATAATGCCGGCTAACGAGCAAGCCCCGCCCCGTCGGGGCTTCAACACTTTGGCAAACAACGAGGTCAATGCATGATGCTGCGCGCCGACCATGTCGCGGGCGGCTTTTTCGTCGTTTTCGGCCTGCTGGTAATCGCGCTCAGCGGCGATCTCCCGATGGGAGACCTGTCGCTACCAGGCGCGGGCTTCATGCCGAAAATTCTGGCCTGCCTCACCATTCTGTTCGGCCTGGTATTGGCGGCGCGCGCCTCCGAGAGCAAACCCTTCGTCATGATCTCATGGAGCGACGCCCAGCATGCCGGCATGGTCGCGGCGATCACCGCGATCGCCATCGGGATTTACGACTGGCTCGGCTTTCTCACCACGATGATCGTTCTGATGTTCGCGTTGCTCGTCGTCATCGAGCGGCGCAACTTCATCCGTGCTGCCGCCTATAGCGCGGGCGTGGTCCTGATCACCTACGTGACTTTCGAATACGTGCTCAAGACTCCGCTCAATACCGGCCCCTTCGGATTTTAGGTCCGCACGTGGAAACCACCCTGTTCAGTCTGGCGCACGGCTTCTCGGTCGCATTCCAGTTCAACAATCTATGGTACGCCTTTCTCGGCTGTCTCGTGGGCACGCTGGTCGGCGTGCTGCCTGGCATCGGGCCGCTGTCGGGTATTTCGATCCTGCTGCCGGTGACGTTCGGGCTGAATGCCACGCAGGCGATCATCATGCTTGCTGGCATCTATTACGGCTCGCAATACGGCGGCTCGACCACCTCGATTCTGATGCGCATCCCGGGCGAAGCATCCTCGGTAATGACCTGCATCGACGGCAACGCTATGGCGAAAAAAGGCCGCGCAGGCGCCGCGCTCTGCATCGCCGCGGTCGGCTCCTGGATCGGCGGGACGTTCGGCGTGCTGGTGCTCACGGTCGTGGCGCCGCCGCTGGCAACGATCGCGATCCGCTTCGGCCCGCCCGAATATACTGCGCTGCTGGTGCTCGGCCTGATCTTCCTCGCCTACATGTCCTCGTCATCGCTGATCCGGACATTGCTGATGGCGTGCCTCGGGCTGTTGCTCGGCATGATCGGCATCGACAACATGACCGGCCACTTCCGCTACAGTTTCGATCTCAACGAGCTCGGCGATGGCATCGGCATCGTGCCGGTGGCGGTCGGGCTGTTCGGGCTCGGCGAAATCCTGTCGACCCCGAGCTCGACCGCAGTGGGGGAGATCATTTCGCCCAAGCTGCGCGATCTATTGCCGACCGCACGAGAGTGGAAGGATTCCGCGTTGCCGATCACGCGCGGCACCTTGCTCGGATTCATCATCGGCATCATCCCAGGGTCGGCGCATATCATCTCCAGCTTTCTCTCCTACGCGCTGGAGAAGCGCGTCTCCGACCATCCGGAAGAATTCGGCAAAGGCGCGGTGGCCGGCGTCGCCGGGCCGGAAACCGCCAACAACGCAGCCTCCACCGGCGCGTTCGTGCCGATGCTGGCACTCGGCATTCCCACCAGTCCGATTACCGCGGTGCTGATCGGCGCGCTGATGCTGCACGGCATTTCGGTCGGGCCATCACTGGTCAATGATCACCCGGACGTATTTTGGGGCTTCGTCGCTTCGATGTATGTCGGCAACGTGATGCTGCTGGCGCTGAATTTGCCGCTGGTCAGCGTGTTCGTGACCGTGCTGCGGATACCTTACGCCTATCTCTATCCGCTGATCATCATGTTCTGCATCATCGGCGTCTATGAAGTGAACAATTCGATCGTCGACGTCTGGATCATGCTGATCATGGGCTGCCTCGGCTATCTTCTGCGCAAGTTCGATTTCGATCCGGCGCCGCTGGTGCTCGGGCTCGTGATCTCGCCGATCCTGGAGCAGAGCCTGCGCCAGTCGCTGATCATGTCGAACGGCAACTATCTGATCTTCTTCAGTCGGCCGATTTCGCTCGGGCTGATGATCGTCAGCGGCAGCCTGCTCGCACTTGCCGCTTACGCGTTCTTCCTGAAACGCAGGGATTGGCGCAGCAAGCTCGCAGAAGCGGAGGCCGGCGAGGACGCTAGAGCCTGATCTCGCCGAGATTGATGCTGACGCCGAGCGTAGCTTCGACGGACACCTTGCGGCCGGAAGCGGAGATTTGCACGGTATAGAGGCCGGAATTCTCATCGAGCCGATCGAATTTGAAGTCACCGTAATTGTCGGTCATGGTTTCGGCGACGAGCTCGTCGCCCTTGAGCAGCCGGACGTTCGCGCCTTCGACGCAATCGACCATGCCGTTTGTTTCCCCCGACACGCTACCGCCGATAAAGCATTTCGAATAGCGCCAGAGGTTCTTGTAGTAGATGCGCGGTTTCGAGCCGAGCTCAGGTTGCATCACTTCGAGTGCCTGCTCGCGCACCATACGCGCCATCTCGTCATCCTCGACCTTGATCACGCGCATGGCGCCCGTGGGACAGGCCTGATGGCCGCGGGTCTGCTGCCAGCCCTGATCGAGCAAATGCGCGTCGAACGGCCAGGCCTGCGGGATCTGCAGCTCCTCGTTCCACCAGATGTGGCCATAGGGACAGGCGCCAACGAGGTCCTTGCGGCCCTTGGCCTTCACCGGATCGACGATGACGATGCCGTCGTCGCGCTTGACGATGGCGCCGCTCTTGTCGGCCTTCATGCAGGGGGCGTCGTCGCAGTGATTGCACATGGTAGGAACGAAGGCGACGTCGATCATCGGCGCCTGGCCGCGCTCCTTCTGCAGGATATCGATCCAACGGTGGCCGTGGCGCGGCATCGGCGCAGCAACCCCGGGCCACTCATTGCCGACGTATTCGTCCATGACCGCGAGCGTGCACAATTGGCAATTCGTGCACTCGGCCACGTCGACGATCAGGTTCCATTTCTTCATTCGAAAGTCTCTTGCCCATGCTCTTCATCTCCCCCGCAAGCGGGGAGGGAGAAAAAAGTCACTTCGCCGGCACGAGCTGCGCCTCCTGCAGCGTGCGCTTGATGTCCTGGTCCTTTTTCATCGCGGCGAAGGTTTCCGACAGGTGCTCGGCGCGTCCGTCCCACAGCTCGACCTGCACCAGCGAATGCGATCCGGCAAGCGAGTGCGTGGATTTGGTCTGCGTCTTATGCGGCGTGAGCAGATTGAGACAGCCGCCGCGATCGACGGATTTGCCGGGCTCGCCCATAGGATCGTAAATCGCCGAGGATTCGTAGCCGTGGCAGACGCCGCGCGGCAGACGCTCGGTCGGCAGCGCCGCGCAGAGCACCGCCCCGCGATCGTTATAGACCTTCACCAGATCGTGCTTCTTGATGCCGCGCGCGGCGGCGTCGGCGGAATTGAGGCGGATGATCCAATAGTAGTAGCCGCCGATGTTGACGCGATGATCGGGGATGTTGAGCAGGAACGAGCTCTTGCCGTCGCCCTGCGTGTGGAAGCTGTATTTGGAATGCGGCGTGAGCAATTGCAGCGGATAACGCTTGAACTCGTCGGAATGCGGGCCTTCCCAGGACGGCTCGTATTTGACGATCGGCGGACGCTCGGGGTCCTTGGCGCGTTTGAGACTCGAACATTCGAATTCGAGCTTGCCCGACTGTGTCTGCAGGCCGCGCAAATATTCGCCGCTGTAATCGGACGGCAGCGGCTGCGCTTCCGGCACGTCCTTTTTGCGGTTCTCCCAGAACCAGCGAAACGATACCGGCGCGCGCAGTTTCTCCTTCTCGGCCGGCACCACATAGTAGCCTTTCTTGAGCAGCTTGCGCCAAGAGATCGCATTCGGCAGGTCCGACGCCAGATAGGCGCGCTTGACCCAGTCGATCTCGTTGACGCCTTCGGAGAAATAATTCGCCAGACCCAGATGCTTGCAGATTTCGTTGAAGATCCAGAAGTCGGATTTGGATTCGCCAAGCGGTTCGATTGCCTTGGCCTGCAGAATGATGACGCGGTGATTGAGCTGCTGCTGGCCGTGGTGGCCGTAGCCGCCGAGACCCGCCCATTCAGAAATATCAACACGCTCAAAATTGGTACAGGCCGGCAGGATCACGTCGGCGAATTTTGCTTCGCCCTCGAGCCAGATCGACTGATTGACCACGAATTCCAGATTATCCGACTGGTACATGCGCACGTGGCGGTTGGAATTGTTCATCGTGGAGAGGATCGAGCCGCCGTATTTGTAGAGCATGTGCACCGGCGAATGGCCGGCTGCCGGATAGACGAACTTGCCGAACTGATGCTCGATCGATTTACCGACCCAGCGATAGCCTTCCGCCTTGCCCTCGAAAATCGCCTCGGGCAGCCAGATACGCGGGATTTGCTGACTGTTTGAGTTCAGCGACGGCAGTTGCGGCATGCGCTGGTAAAGCGCAATCGGCAGCGCGGTGTTCTCGATGTCGCCCGACATACCGCCTTCGGAATAGCCGGGGAAATAGAAATTGAAATCGACCGGACAGCCCCATTGCAGGTTGCCCATGTTGACGCCGGGTTTGCCGAGGCCCTGCATGGCGGAGAGACACACCATCACGCGCGCCCATTGGATGCCGGTCTGATTGCGGCAGGCGCCGCCGTGGCCGTTGCCCCAGCCGCCGGGCGCAAGATAAACGCGCTTACGGCCCCACTCACGCGCGAGCGCACGCACATCGCGCGCCGGGACGCCGGTCTCCTTCTCCTGCCATTCGGGCGTCTTCGGCACGCCGTCGTCTTCGCCGAGCAGATAGGCCTTCCAGACGTCGAAGCCGATCGTATGAGTCTTGACGTACTCCTTGTCGTAGAGGCCTTCCTTGATCCACACGTAGGCAATGGCCATGGCCATGGCGGGCGACGTGGTGGGGCGCGGCGCGAACCATTTGCCGGGCAGGAACTGCGCCGAGGAATTGTAATACGGGTCGATGTGGACGACCTTGATGCCGAGCTTGGGGTTCTTCAGCCACTGGCGGCGCACGGTGCCTTCCTGCGCACCGTAGGAGCCCGAGGTGGTGTCGGGATCGGCGGACCAGAACACGATCATGTCGCAGTTCTGCAAACAGTCCTCGACAGTGCCGTAGGTTTCCGACTGGCCGACGCGCAGCGTATAGCCCCAGTGATGCACCGCGCCCCAGTACCAGCCCTCCCACGAGTCGGGATTGTGGTGGACGCGCGTCATGCCGACCGTGTTGGCGAAGCGGAACAGCGCCGACAGGTAGTAGCCGATGTTGCCCCAGGTGTGGTGCGAGCCGTGGGAGACGGCGATGCATCCCGGCCCATGGGTACGCTTCTGGCGCTTGATCTCGTCGCTGACGATTTTCAGCGCTTCGTCCCAGGAGATGCGAACGTAGCCGGACTTGCCGCGGTTTTGCGGATTGCGCGCGCCGTTCGGATCGAAATCGACGCGCTTCATCGGACAGAGCAGCCGATCGGGCGAGTAGACAATCGATTTGCAGTTCTGTCCGTGCGGCGCGAGCGTGGTCTTGCGCGGCGGCGTAAGTTTCAGTCCGCGCGCCTCGATGGTCCACGACGCACCGTCGCTATCCTCGAGGTCGATCGGCGTGGTGCGGATGATCTTGCCGTCTTTGACGTAGATGAACAACGGTCCGCCGTTCGCCATGTTGCAGTAGCGCACCGATCCGTCGGGCATGGGGGTGCCGAATTTCAGGCCGGCGCTCTGCGCCGCCATCAGCGTCTGCGCGAACCAGTTGGTCAGGTCCTCTGCGCCGGTGACCGTGAGCGCGAATTCCTTCTGCGCGTTGATCTGGTCGAGCCAGTTGATCGGCGGCATCAGCAGCGCGGCTCCGAGCGCCGCGTTCTTGAAACCGAGCGTGATATCAGGCTTGTGATGAATGCCGGAACTGGTGCGTATTTCACCGCCGCGGATTTCGAACCAGCGGCCGATCTCCTCGTCACGCGCGAGGATTTGCGCCACTAGGTTGCGCTCTTTCAACCGCGCACGGAACGCCGGATGCCGCCAAGCCTGAAATTTGAGCAGCCACGAGAGGCCGAACAGAATCAGCGAAAATTTCAGCGACGAGAGATTCATGCTCTCTTCTCCAGCCGTATTTTTAGGGCAAAACGGCCTGCAACTCCAGGCACATCAACCAGGCGGTGGAATCGGCGCGAGGGCTCAAACCAGCATGCGGACCGGGCTTTCGATCAATTGCCTGAACGTCGCGAGCAATTCGGCACCGAGCGCGCCGTCGACGACGCGGTGATCGCACGACAGTGTCACGGACATCTGACTCACGAATTTCACGCCGCCGTCCGCGGCCTCGACCGGCCGCCGCTGCGCAGCGCCGACCGCGAGGATGGTCGCGTGCGGCGGATTGATGATGGCGGAGAATTCGCGCACGCCATACATGCCAAGATTGGAAACGGCACTCGCGCCGCCCTGGAATTCGGTGGGTTTGAGCTTCTTGGCGCGGGCGCGTTCGGCCAGGTCACGCATTTCGTTCGAGATCGCCGAAAGCGACTTTTCTTCAGCGTTGCGGATCACGGGGGTGAGCAGGCCGCCATCGATCGCGACCGCGACGCCGATGTCGGAATGCTTAAATCGCAAGATGCGGTCGCCGGCCCATACCGCATTCGCCGCCGGAATCCGTTGCAGCGCGAGCGCCAGCGCCTTGATGACGAAATCATTGACCGAGAGCTTGTAGGCGGGCTCGCCATTGGCATTCTTCGGCGCGCCGGAATTCGCCTCTTCGCGGAATTTCAGAAGCTGTTCGATCTCGGCATCGGCTGTGAGATAGAAGTGCGGAACGGTCTGCTTGGCCTCGACCAGCCGGCGCGCGATGGTCGCGCGCATGCCATCGAGCGGCACTTCAGTAAACGGAACACCCTGGTAGAGAGCTTTGACCTGCGCGGCACTCGCGCCGGTCGGCATCGCTGCCGCACCAAACGCGCGGCCGCCTTTCGCCAGCGCCGCCTCGACATCGCGCGCGACGATACGACCGTGCGGTCCGGACGGCGAAATACTGCCGAGATCGATGCCATTCTCGGCCGCGAGCCGGCGCGCCAACGGCGTGACGAACGTGCCGCCCGCGAGTCTTGCCGGACCGAAATTCTGCGTGGGCGTGCGCACCTCGAAGAACGGTTCGAGTTTGATCGGACCGCTCGGGCGCGGGGCGGCTGCCAAGGCGGGCGCTGCCGTGGGCACAGGCACCTTCGGACTCGATGGTGCAGCGGGAACCGGGGCCGGTTGCGGGGAGACGGCAGCACCGGCACCTCCGATCACGGCAACCACAGCGCCGACCGGCGCAACCGCGCCTGCCGGTACGCGGATTTCGGTGAGCACGCCGGCAGCGATCGACGGCACTTCCATCGACACCTTGTCGGTCTCGATCTCGAACAGGTTGTCGCCAGGCTTCACGTTTGTGCCGGGCGCGACAAACCATTTCGTGATCTTGCCCTCGGCGACGGTTTCGCCGAGCTGCGGCATCAGGACGTCCATTGGCGATTTCCAACGATTCGAATTTCTCTTGTCGCCTCCCCCCTTGCGGGGGAGGCCGCCGAGCGAAGCGAGGCGGGAGAGGGGTAAATCTGAATCGGCATGATGGCAACTACACCCCTCCCCAACCCTCCCCCTCAAGGGGGAAGGGAGCGCGCTGGCATGTGCGGCGCGCCAGCACCTTCAACGCGAAGCCCGTCACCAACTCACCGAAATGTATTGCGTCTCCAGAAACTCTTTCAGTCCTTCGTGCGCGCCTTCTCGGCCGATGCCCGATTGCTTCATGCCGCCAAACGGCGCGGCCGGATCGGAGACAAGACCACGGTTCAAGCCGATCATGCCGAAGTCGAGTTTCTCCGACACGCGCATGCCACGGCCGAGGTCCTTGGTATAGAGGTAGGCAACGAGGCCGTAGATCGTATCGTTGGCGCGCTTGATCACCTCGGCCTCGTCCTTGAAGGTCTGCAGCGAGGCGACCGGGCCGAAGATTTCCTCGTTCAACATCTTGGCGTTGTCGGGCACGTTGGAGAGAACCGTGGCCGGATAGAAGTAGCCGGTCCCCTCCGGACGCTTGCCGCCGGTCAAGATCTTCGCGCCCTTGGCGACCGCGTCATCGACCAGTTCCACGACCTTGTCGCGGCCTTCCGCGTTGACCAGCGGGCCGAGTGCCACGCCATCGTCGAGGCCGTTGCCCATCTTCAGCGCCGCCATCTTGGCGGTGAGTTTCTTGGTGAACTCATCCTGCACCTTCTCGTGCACGTAGAAGCGATTTGCCGCCGTGCAGGCCTCGCCCATGTTGCGCATTTTCGCAATCATGGCGCCGTCGATCGCGGCATCGATGTCGGCGTCTTCGAACACGATGAATGGCGCATTGCCGCCCAATTCCATGGCGGTGTTGAGCACGTTGTCGGCGGCGCTGTGCAGGAGCTTTCTGCCGACCTCGGTCGAGCCGGTAAACGAAACCACCCGCACGCGCGGATCGTGCAGCATCGCATCCACCACCGGGCCGGAGCGGCGCGACGGGATGACGTTGCAGACCCCGGCCGGAACGCCCGCCTCTTCGAGGATCGGCATCAGCGCCAGCATGGTGAGCGGCGTTTCGGAGGCGGGCTTGAGGATCACGGGACAGCCCGCGGCGAGCGCCGGACCGATCTTGCGGGTGGCCATGGCGGCCGGGAAATTCCATGGCGTCACCAGTACGGCAACGCCGGCCGGCTTGTGATGCACGAAAATGCGCGCGCCGGACGATGGCGCCGTGCCGTTCTGGCCGAGGTTGCGCACGCCCTCCTCCGCATACCAGCGGAAGAATTCAGCAGCGTAGGCGACCTCACCGCGCGAATCGGAGAGTGCCTTGCCGTTCTCGATCGTGATGAGCCTCGCCAGACGCTCGGCGTCGCGCATGATCAACTCGAAGGCCTTGCGCAAAATCTCGCCGCGCTCGCGCGGTTTTCTTGCGGCCCAGGCCGGAAACGCGGCCTGCGCTGCGTCGACCGCAGCTTTCGCATCATCAATCGAGGCGCTGGCGACGGATGCGATTTTGCGTTCGGTCGCCGGATCGATCACATCGAAGCGGGCGTTGTCGGAAGATTTGCGCCATTTGCCGCCGATCCACAGATCGGTCGGCACATTGGCGAGCAGATTGTCGTACGCAGCCATGACGACTCCTACGCTTGCAGCGTGCGCCGGACGCGATCGACGACGCGGTCGGCGCTCGGCAGGATTGCATCTTCGAGAATATCGGCGGCCGGCAGCGGACAGTGCGGCGTGGTGATGCGCACCGGCGGCGCGTCGAGATCGTAGAACGATTCATCGGCGATGATCGACATGATCTCGGCACCCCAGCCGCAAAGGCGTGGGTTTTCCTCGACCGTGAACACACGATGGGTTTTCGCCACCGAGCCGAGAATGGTCTGCGTGTCGAGCGGCACCAGCGAACGCACGTCGATCACCTCGGCGTCGATGCCGTGCTGGGCGTGCAGCTTCTCCGCGGCTTCCAGCGCGCGCGGCACCATAAGCGCGAGCGCAAGGATGGTCGCATCCTTGCCGGGGCGCAATATCTTCGCAGTGCCGAGGCGGTCGACGATCTCGCCGTCCGGCACTTCGCCCTTCACGGGATAGAGCGACTTATGTTCGAGGAAGATGACCGGGTCGGGGTCGCGTACGGAAGCCGCAAGCAGGCCGATCACGTCGATCGGGCTCGATGGCGCAACGACCTTCAGGCCCGGGATCATCATGCACCAGTTCTCGACGCTCTGGCTGTGCTGGGCGCCGAACCGCGCGCCGCCGCCGTTGCCCGTACGCACGACCAACGGGCATTTCACCTGCCCGTTGGTCATGTAGCGGCTTTTGGGGAATTCATTGGCGATATAGTCGAAGCAGACCGCGAAGAAATCCGAGAACATGATCTCGGCGATCGGTTTCAGGCCGGTCATCGCCGCGCCCATCGCGGCGCCGAGGATCGCCTGCTCGGATATCGGCGTGTCGCGCACGCGCAACGGTCCGAACTGCTCGTAGAGTCCGACGGTCGATTTGAACACGCCGCCGGCCTTGCCGATGTCCTCGCCGAGGAACACGACGTCCGGATCGCGCGTCATCTCCTGCGCGATGCCGCGGGCAACCGCGTCGCGATAGGTCAATTCCGCCATGCGAAGCCTCCGTCGGCGTAAACGTCAGTCGTCAGAATGTCGAGCGGCGGCGGCGGCGCCGCCTTGCACTTCTCCGTCGCCTCGTCGACCTTGCGCTTGGCATCCGCCTCGATCGCCGCGATGACGGAATCGGCAATGCCAAACTGCTTGAGCCGTTCGCGATAGATGATGATCGGGTCGCGCTTCTTCCACTTGTCGAGTTCGCCCTCGGGCCGGTACTTCGCAGGGTCGGCGCGCGAATGGCCGCTGTAGCGGTAGGTCTTGCACTCGATCAGCGACGGTCCGCCGCCCGCGCGCGCCTTGGCGAAAGCATTCAGCGCCGCGCGGTACACCGCGTCGGCGTCCTGGCCGTCGACGACGATCTGCTCCAAGCCATAGGCCGGCGCGCGGCCGGCCGCCGGGTTTTCGACCGCGGTGACGTCGCCGATCGGCGTGTATTCCATGTAGAGGTTGTTCTCGCAGACGAAGATCACCGGCAGTTTCCACACCACAGCGAAATTGAGCGCCTCGTGGAAGGCGCCGATGTTGGTGGTGCCGTCGCCGAAGAAGCATACCGACACGTCGTCCTGTTTCTTGTATTGCGCGCGCCAGGCCGCTCCGCACGCGATCGGGAGATGCGCGCCGATGATGGCGTAGGAACCCATCACGCCGTGATCGACGGAGGTCAGGTGCATCGAGCCGCCCTTGCCACGCATCAGGCCGTTGTCGCGCTGCATCAGTTCGCCCAACACCTGCTCGATCGGCACGCCGCGCGCGAGCGTATGGGCGTGGCCGCGGTAGGTGCAAAAGCTCAAATCCTTGGGCCGCATGGCCGTGGCGAAGCCCGCCGCCACCGCCTCCTGGCCGAGCGACAGGTGGCTCGTGCCCTTGACCAGGTTCTGCAGGAACAGGTCGTAGGCGCGGGTCTCGGCCTCGCGGATCTCACACTGGATGCGGAACAGTTGCAGCCGCTTTTCCTCGCCGATGTCGTCATTTTGGCGGGTTAGGCCGTTGGTCGGATTCTTTGCCATTTGGGGTCCTTGGGAGACTGCCAGAAGCGGGAAATTAGCCCGTGTGCCGAAGCTGGGGCAAACGGTTCTTGCGAATGGGCGACCGGTGATATAAGGATAACCGCGTGGGGCCTCCAGCGGTCGCCCCGCCCTTCCAAGGCTCGCAAAGCCCAAGCACCGCTTCCTCTGAACGGAGGAAGCCGATGTTTGTCGCTGTTTGATCGGTCCCCCTGAAACGTAGAACTGGGGACAACGCGGCCTCCCCTTCAGATGGTCAATGCCATCCAAGCGCTGCTCGCCTCGAACAAGGGAGCGAGCCATGGATGGCTTAACTCTCATTACTCAACTTGCATTTCTCGGCGCGGCTTTTTGCGGCGGGCTGGTTTCCGGACTATCCGGTTTCGCCATGGGTCTCGTCGTTTCCGGCGTATGGCTGCATATCATCGCACCTGATCAGAATGCCCTGCTCATCGTATTGTGCGGACTTATGACCCAGGGCTCGGGTATCTGGCGGGTGCGTCACGCCGTGGTTTGGCGAAAAGTTGCGCCCTTCATCATCGGTGGCGCGATCGGAGTACCGATCGGCACAGCTCTGCTGACGACGCTCGATGCAACAAAATTCCGCTTCGGGATGGGCGTGCTGTTGGTGCTGTACAGTCTCTACAGCCTGATGCGGCCGATGCTGAAAGTCGCTCACAGCATCGTTTCGATGGACGTCGGAGTCGGGATTGCGAATGGCCTCATCGGCGGATTGACGGGGCTTGGCGGCATCGCGGTCACGATCTGGTGCCAGTTACGCGGGGGGCCGAAGGACACGCAACGCGCGATTTTTCAGCCGGTGTTGTTTTCGACGTTCGTGATGACCGCGGTATCATTAGCCGTAGCCGGCACGTTTACCGCGGAAGCGATCAAGTTATACGCTTTCGCGCTTCCAGTCCTGATCGTCGGCCTCTGGTGCGGTATCCGACTTTATGGAAAGCTGGACGACGCATCTTTCCGCAAGGTCATTCTGCTTCTGCTACTGGCATCCGGTGTGTCACTCGTTGTTCCGGCGTCAATATTCCGATAGCAAAGCTTTCGCCATTTTGGACACCGGTGCTTTGCTACTGGCCATGCTGCTATTGGGCTAACGGAAAACCAATGACAACCGTCGCGCCCGCATCCGTAAGAATCGGCGCTCGGCATTGCGATGCGGTTCTTGTTCAATCCATGATCAGTTCTCGCGCGCGAGCGCGCTTTCGTGCCAGCGGCGCAATAGCAGATAAGAAAACGCCGAGAGCAAGAAATAGATCACGATGCCGGCGATCGACAGCAGCAGCAGCGCCGCGAACATGCGCGGGATGTTGAGGCGATAGCCGGATTCGGCGATGCGATAGGCAAGCCCGGAGCCCGCGCCGGCGGAACCGGCGGCGATCTCGGCCACCACCGCGCCGATCAATGACAAACCGCCCGCAATACGCAAGCCTGCCAGCATGGAAGGCAGCGCGGCCGGCAACTTGAGATACCACAGCACCTGCGTATGCGAGGCGCCGTAGAGACGGAAGAGGTCGGCGAGATTGCGGTCGACGGAATTGAGACCGAGCGTGGTATTGGCGAGCACGGGAAAGAACGAAACGATCCAGGCGCAGGCGAGCACGGCGGCCGGTTGCGGCAAATAAATCAGGAGTAGCGGCGCGATCGCAACCACCGGCGTAACCTGCAAAATGACCGCGTAAGGATAAAGCGAATGTTCGATCAGGCGCGACAGATTGAACAGGATCGCAAGCGCGACACCACCGACAACAGCAAGCGCAAGGCCCTCGAAGGTGGTGACAAGGGTGACGGCGAGCGAGTCGCCGAGCACGGACCAATCGGCGATGAGGGTTGAGAGCACGAGGCCCGGTCCGGGCAGCACATAGGGCGGGATGTCGTTGATGCGTACCACGGCGTCCCACAGCCAAACGCCCAGCGCGAGCACCACGATCGGCAGAAGTACGCGCAGCGCGCGCTCGCGTCCATGGTGCGGGCCCTCCTTCATGCCGTCGTTCCTGCTCGAACATCCATCGCGCGGGCGAGCGCCTCCGAGGCAAGCCGGCAATAGGCGGCATATTCCGCCGAGGTGCGAAAGCGCGCGTCGCGATTCGGCGCATCGATAGCAAGCGTGGTGGCGACACGACCGGGACGCGGGGTCATGATCACGACGCGCTGCGAAAGATAGACCGATTCGAAAACGGAATGGGTGACGAACACGACGGTCTTGCCAAGCTCCCGCCATAGCGACAGCAGATCGTCGTTGAGCTTGAAGCGCGTAATCTCGTCGAGGGCGGCGAACGGCTCGTCCATCAACAGCAGGCTGGGATCGGTCACGAGCGCGCGGGCAATTGAAACGCGCATCTTCATGCCGCCGGAGAGCTCGCGCGGGTAAGCTTTGGCAAAATCGGCAAGGCCAACGCGGGTGAGCGTGTCCGAGACGCGCGGAGAGGCTTCCGCGCGGGTCTGGCCAGCCAGCCGCAATGGTAGAAAAACATTGTCGAACACCGTCGTCCAAGGCATCAGGGTCGGCTCCTGGAACACGAAGCCGATCGGATGCGCGCCCTGCGGCCTGCCGCCGGGCCAGGTGACCGTACCGCTGCTCGGCGCACTCAAGCCCGCGATGATGCGCAGCGCCGTGGACTTGCCGCAGCCGGATGGTCCGAGCAGCGACACGAATTTGCCGCCGCGAATGTCGAGATTAAGACCATCGAGCGCGAGGATGCCGCTGTCGAAAGTCTTGGTCACACTTTGGAGGGAGACGACCGACGAACCTGATGGAATTGCGGCTTGCATCTTCAAGGTCGGTTGTGACGTGTCCGATTAAGCGCCAAAGTTATTTCCGCAAACCAATCTCGGTCAGGAACGCCACCCAGCGGTGCACTTCGCTTTCATGGAAGGCGGTAAACTCCTTCACGCCAAGGCCGGTGGGCTCGAAGCCGATGTCGCGGAACTTCTTGGCGATGTCGGGCTGCTTGACGAGTTCGGCAATGGCGGCGCCAAGCTTTTCGCGTATGTCTTCCGGCATGCGCGGATGCCCGTAGATACCGAGCCAGCCGGTCAGCGTGACGCCCTTGATTCCGAGCTCCGCGAACGTCGGCACGTCCGGAACCGACGGCAGACGATAGGGGCTGCTCACCGCCAGTCCTTTGACTTCGCCCGATCTGATCTGCTCCATCACGACCGGGAACACTTCGATGATCGTGTCGATATGACCGCCGAGGAGATCGTTGAGGGCCAAGGGCCCACCGCGATAGGGGACGTGCACCATGGTGGTGCCAGTCTCCTTCATGAACAGCGCGGCGGCGAGGTAGTCGAGCGCGCCAACGCCGGTCGAGCCAAATTTGAACTTGCCGGGCTCCTTTTTGGCATAGGCGATAAAATCCTTCACCGAGTTCACCGGCGACTCTTTGTTGACCACCATGGCGGTCGCAAACTCGGCCATGCCGGCAATGGGAACGACATCGCGCAGCGGATCGAATGGCGCCTTGGTGTCAATGGCATAATTGATGACGAGCGAGCCAATGTTGCCAACCATGATCGTGTAACCATCCGGATCGGATTTCTGCAGCTCGCGCAGACCAACAATGCCGGTCGCGCCCGGCTTATTCTCGATGACTACCGGTTGATTGAATTTGACGCGCAGCCCTTCTGCGATCACGCGACCGCTCAAGTCAGCGATGCCCGCGGGCGGGAAAGGAACAATCAGTCTGATCGGGCGCGTGGGATAGGACTCCGCCTGCGCCGCGACCGAAAGCGTGACCCACAGCAGAGCCGTCAAGATGGCGCGCATGGCAGCGTCCTCTCGCGCAGCTTACTTCGGCCGCAGCGATATGCCTACGCCCTTGTTCACAAACCGGGTCGTGTAAGCCTTTCTGTAGTCGAGGCCAGCCTTGACCACGCCGGCGCGCACCATCTGGTCGAAAAAGCGCTTCATGCGGGCGTCGGTCATGGCGCCGATACCGAGCTTTAAGGCATCGCCGGAATCCACGATGCCGAACTGCTTCATCTTGGCGACCGAATAGGCCAGCAGGTCGTCCGTCATCTCCGGGTTGTCGCGTTTGATCAGAGCGTTGGCGGCCTTGTTGTCGCCGTAGACGTAATTGTACCAACCGATGATCGAGGCGTCGACGAAGCGTTGCACGAGGTCCGGGTTCTTCTCGACGAGGTCGCGGCGCGTTTCGATCAGGGTCGAATAACTTTCGAAGCCTTCGTTTGCGAGCAGAAAGATCTTCGGCTTTATTTTGCCCTGGCGCTCGACCGCAAACGGCTCGGAGGTGACGTAGCCCTGCATGGCGCTGTGTTTGTCGGCAAGGAACGGTTGCGGATTGAACGTGTAGGGCTTCACTTGCTCCTCGCGGAAACCGAATTCGCGCTTCATCCATTGGAAATAGGACGCCAAGCCTTCCCGCGACACGAACAACGTCAACTTCTTCAAATCCAGAAATTTATCGATGCCCTGGTCGGGATGCGCCAAGAGCACCTGCGGGTCTTTCTGGAACATGGCGGCGACAGCCAGCGTCGGTATGTTCTGCTCCACTGCGTCGAAAGCCTGAAGCGAGTTCGCGCTCATGAAGAAATCGATCTTGCCGACGGGCAGCAACAGCCGGTTGTTCACATTCGGACCGCCCGGCAGGATCGTCACGTCGAGCCGATATTTGCGGTAAGTGCCGTCCGTAAGGGCCTGATAGAAGCCGCCGTGTTCGGCTTCGGCTACCCAATTGGTTGCGAAGGTGACCTTGTCGAGGCTTTGCGCCTGCGCAGCACTGCAGCCGAGAGCGACCGCAAGAAACGGAACGCCGATGAGACTGCGAACTTTCATCGATGCCGCCGCGTCAATGCGCATCACTCCTGGAGCCGGCTGCGTTCGGTCGAGGCACGCAATTTGCCGATGACGGCGATGACCACGGCGGTGCCGAGAAAGGTCAGGTGCACGATGATCAGCAGGTAGATCCTGCCGTAGTCGGGTGGCGGGCCGCCGAAAATATCCATAAAGGCACGCAACAGCTTGATAGCGGAAACCGCAATGATCGATCCGATCACCTGGACCTTGAGGCCGGTGTAGTCGAGCGTGTCGATCCATTTCAGCTTATCGTCCTTATGGTCGAAATCGATATGCGAAACGAAGGTCACATAGCCGACCAGGAGCACCATCAGGAGCAGGTTGGAGACGAGCACGAGGTCGAGAATCAACAGCGCGGCATTGATGATGTCGGTTTCCCGCGGTGCGCCCAGCGCCAAAATGAAATTATAGAATTCATAGAACGTGCGCCCGACCAGGCCGAACAGGCACAAGCCCAGAATTACGTAGGCTGGCGCGAGCACCCAGCGCAGCCACAAGAGAAAGCTCTCGATTTGCAGCTCGACCCGTTTCGGCCAGCCTGATTGTTGCGGAGTTATCGCCATCTTTGCCCCCACACGACGCATACGAAACAGGCGCCACCCATGAACCGGCGCCGATTTGGCCAGACAAGCATTCTACGTTTTCGTCACTAATCAAGCGGCCCCGCTTGCCCGGGCCTATTGCTCAAATCGATCAGTGAACCACTTGAGCAGACGAATCCAGATCTCGTCCTTGCCCACGGTATCCTCGATCCCGTGTTCGAGGTTGGGATTGTCGTTCACTTCCATGACAACAATACCACGATTGGTCTGTTTGAGGTCGACACCGTAGAAACCGTCGCCGATCGGCCGCGCGGCGCGAACCGCGAGATCGACAACCTCATGCGGCGCGGAATCGAGTTCGAAGGCGCGGAAGCCGCCCTCATGGGAGGAGCCGTCGGCCTTGTATTTCACCACCTGCCAATGGCCGCGCGCCATGCGGTATTGGCAAACGAACAGCGGCTCGCCGGCGAGCACGCCGACGCGCCAGTCGTATTCGGTCGGCAGGAATTTTTGCGCCAGTACCAGATCGGTATCCTCGAACAGCTCGTCGGTGATCCGCTTGAACTCTTCCGCGCTGTTGATCTTGTGCACGCCGCGCGAGAACGAACCGTCGGGGATCTTCACCACCAGCGGCAGGCCGAGTTCGTCCATGGCCTGGTTGAGATCGCCGCCCTCGGGGATGATCACGGTCGGCGGCGTCGGGACTTGATTGGAGCTGAGCAACTCCATCAGGAACACCTTGTTGGTGCAGCGGATCATCGAAATCGGGTCATCGATGACCGGCATGCCTTCCTGCCAAGCGCGGCGGGCAAAGCGATAGGTGTGGTTGTCGATCGAGGTGGTCTCGCGGATGAACAGCCCGTCGTATTCGGCAAGTTCCGCGAGCTGGCGCTTGGTCACCATCTCGATATCAACCGACTGCCGCTCGGCAAGACGCGCGAAGTGCTTGATCGATTCGACCGAAGACGGCGGCATCTTCTCGTCCGGATCGTAGAGGACCGCGAGATCGTATTTCGACACCGGGCGTGCCTTGGCGTCGCGCCAGTCGCGCTTGGTGTGCTGATGCAGGGCCTGGCGGAAGAATTCGGCGTCGCCGTTGACGAGGCGATTGAGGCTGCGCGGCCGGATGCGTTCTATGGATAGCCATGAGCCGGGTTCGACCGTGATCTCCAGCGCCGGGCAGCGGAACCAGTCAAACAGCAGCCTGCCGAAGGACTCGAACTGCGGATTGCTTGCGATGCCGAAGCAGACGAGGAATTTGAATTCCCCCTCGGGCTGGAAATCGGCGCGGCGGGCGCAGCGGTTGAGCTCGTCCTCGAGTTCGGGCAGCGCGTGTTCGTAGAGCTTCACCTCGCGCAGCTCGAGCATGGTCTCGACGGTCGGGACGATGCGGTGGCCGCGAGCTTCGGCCAAGAGCGAGGCGTAATAGCCTTTTGATTGGTAGTTATAAGAGCGCGAGAGATTGATCAGCTTCGGCCGGCTCAAATCGAACAGCTTGGGACGGGCGAGATAGTCGCTCGTCGTGATCACCTTGTGCGGGGTGTCGGCGTTGGGAAAGTCCTTAGGGTTGTCGACGAGGATGACCCATCCGCTCATCGTGAGGGCCCTCGAAGAAACGCGGGACGGCAAGAATGGGAACTAAAGCGCGTCATGCATTGAAACAGGGTACCGCATTGGTCTCGCCAGCGAGGAGCAGCCTGCACTCGCACCGCCGACGGGTGGGGATTGGACTCGGCGGCCGCATCATCGTGCAACTGGGGCCGCAGGTGAAGAGGATTCTTTGCGAAGTTTGCGTCCGGTGGATGAAGGACCGAGCTGCTTCTCGAACCGCAGTGCGTCTCCGTGGTCGTCGTAATAGTCGAGATGGCGGCCGAACAGGTTGTAGCCGGACTTTCGATAGCGGTTGATGGCTGCGGCATTGTGCTCATGGACCTCGAGCCGCAGCACGGCGCAGCGGCGGCGACGGCCGGCGGCCTCGGAGGCAGCCAGCAGCATGGGTCCAACCCCGCGTCCGGAAACAGCGGAAGCCACGGCAATCGAGTAGAGACGCGCGACTTTGCTCCCAGGCCGGAACAGTACGAGCGCGTAGCCGGCAAGCTGGCCGCCCTCCTCGGCAACGATCAGGGCTGCGGTCGGGGACGCCAGAAAGCGGCGGAAGCTGCGGCGCGAGACGAGATCGGTGGTGAAGGCCGCCTTTTCCAGTTCGACGAGGGCGTCGAGATCAGAGGCCGCACCGGGGCGAATACGAGGGCTCGGCTCGGGGACATGGACAGAAGCGTGGGCCGGCATGGCAGTCTCAGGTATCCTCCCTGCCCCGCGCCACGCAAGCGGACATTTCCCAGTTGACTTAAACTGCGGCGGGCTTGAGCAATGTTCCTCTTCCCGCTTGCCGGAAGAGCCGAACTCGGGTTGCGAGGGACAGAGATGGCCAATCGAAAAGGTCTGCGGTCGCGTCTCGCGCAATACGGCGATGAGGAATTCGCGTTGTTCCTGCGCCGGGGCTTCCTCAAGGGGGCAGGCTATACCGACGAAGCCCTGGAACGGCCGATCGTGGGCGTCTTGTCCACGGCCTCCGATTTCAACCCCTGCCATAAGACCGCCCCGCAGGTGGCGGAGGCGGTCGCGCGCGGGGTACGGCTCGCGGGCGGGCTACCGTTCGTGTTCCCCACGATTTCGTTGCACGAGGCGTTTTCATTCCCGACCTCGATGCTGCTGCGCAACCTGATGGCGATGGACGTGGAGGAGATGATCGCCGCCCTCCCGCTCGACGCGGTGGTCCTGATCGGGGGCTGCGACAAGACCATTCCGGCCGAGCTGATGGGCGCGATCAGCGCGGACATGCCGGCAATCGTGATCCCGGTCGGCTCGATGCTCGCGGGCCGCCACGAGGGCGCCCGGCTCGGCGCCTGTACCGATTGCCGCCGCCTGTGGGCGGCCTATCGCGCGGGTACACTTGACCAGCGCAACCTTGATCGCGCGCACGATCAGCTCATGCCGACATCGGGTACCTGCATGGTGATGGGCACGGCATCGACCATGGCCTGCATTGCCGAGACTTTAGGCTTCACGTTGCCCGGCGCGGCCACGGCGCCGGCCGTTTCGTCGGATCGCGCGCGTTTGGCGGAAGCGACCGGCACGCGCGCGGTCGCGATGGCAAAGGCGGGCAGACCGACGCCGCGCGAAATTTTGACGCCGGCGGCACTGCGTAACGCGTCCGTGGTCCTGCAAGCGACATCCGGTTCGACCAATGCACTGGTGCATCTCGCCGCGATCGCCGGCCGTGCCGGGCTGCAATACGATCTTGGCGAACTCGACAAGGTCGGGCGGCAGACGCCGGTGCTGCTCGATCTGAAACCCGCAGGCGCGAATTTCATGGAGGATTTCCATGCCGGCGGCGGACTGCCGGCATTGTGGCGCCGCCTGCGCGACCTGCTCGACATAACAGCGCGCACGGTGAACGGCGAAACGATCGGCGATGTGATCGCGCGCTGGCCGGCTTATGTGGACGACAAGGTCATCCGGCCGCTGGATCAGCCGCTGGTGCCGAGCGAAGCGATAGCCATCGTGTCCGGCAATCTCGCGCCGCAGGGCGGGGCGATCAAGCTTGCGGCCGCGACGAAAAGCCTTTGCACGCACGAAGGTCCGGCGATCGTGTTCGATTCGCTCGCCGATCTGGAAAAACGCATCGACGATCCCGCGCTCAACGTCACGCCGCAAACGGTCATGGTGCTGCGCAACGCCGGTCCCATCGGCGCACCGGGCATGCCGGAAGCCGGCGCGCTGCCGATTCCGAAGAAGCTCGGCTCAAAGGGCGTCAGCGACATGGTGCGCATTTCCGACGCGCGCATGAGCGGCACGGCCTTCGGCACCGTGGTGCTGCACGTCAGCCCGGAAGCGGCCGCCGGCGGGCCACTCGCGTTGGTCAAGGATGGCGACTCGATAAGTCTCGATGCGGGCGCGCGGCGGCTCGATTTGAAAGTGGACGATGCCGAACTCGCACGCCGCCGCGCCAATTGGAAGCCGCCGGCAAAACCGAAACGCGGCTATGCGCGGCTTTACGTCGACCGCGTGACCCAGGCGGAACAGGGCTGTGACTTCGACTTTCTAGCCGGGTTGCGCTGATTACATGGACCGAAAGACTCGGGGCTTCATGCCGCCCATCGATCGCGATCGACCTCACTGGAGACTTTTTGCCAGGACGCGGGCCACGTGGATGGCCTCACGGCCGGCGCCGTCGTGGATTTGATGCCGGCACGAGGTGCCGTCGGCGACGATGACGGCATCGGCGGGCGCCTGGCGGACCGCAGGCAAGAGCGACAGTTCACCCATCGCCAAAGATACGTCGATTGTGTCGGCGCCAAAGCCGAAGGCACCGGCCATGCCGCAGCAGCTCGATTCGATCGCCTCGACCTTTAGATCAGGTATGAGCCTGAGCACTTGCTCGACGGCGTTGAACGCGTCGAACGCCTTCTGGTGGCAATGGCCATGGACGAGCGCGCGGTCGGCGACCTTCCTGAGCGGCAGTTTCAGCCGGCCGGCATTTGCCTCGCGCGTCAAAAACTCCTCAAAAGTTAAAGCATTGGCGGAAAGCTGCTGCGCTGCCTTGCTCTTCAGCATGGCCGGCACTTCGTCGCGGAAACCGAACAGGCAGCTTGGCTCCAAGCCGATCACCGGTACGCCGCGCGCAACATCGGGCGCGAGCGCGGCGATGACCCGCTCCGCCTCGAAGCGCGCTTCGGCGACCTGACCGACCGAAAGAAACGTGCGGCCGCAGCAGAGCGGGCGCGAGGAGCCGTCAGCGGGCTTGGCGACCCGCACGCAATAGCCGCCGGCAGTGAGCACAGCGAGCGCGGCGTCGATGTTCTCGCGTTCGAAATAGCGATTAAACGTGTCGACGAACAGTACGACTTCAGGGCCGCTGGCCGGACCGATGGGCCCGATGGGATCGCCGAACACATCGCTACGCCAGCGCGGGAGAGAGCGGCGCGCGCTCATGCCGGCAATGGCCTCGGAGAGCTTTGCGGCTCCCGGCAGCGAGTCACGCAGATTCAGGAACCACGACACTTTCGCCGCATAGGGCGCATAGCGCGGCAGCCAGCCCACCAGACGATCGCGCAAAGACATCCCGTTTGTCGCTGCCCGCGCTGCCTGCACTTCGATTTTCATGCGCGCCATGTCGACTCCGGTCGGGCATTCGCGCCGGCAGGCCTTGCAGGAGACGCAGAGCTTCATGGTCTCCGCCATCTCATCGGAGGTGAACGCGTTCGGCCCGAGCTGGCCGGTGATCGCGAGCCGCAACGAATTGGCGCGGCCGCGCGTGACGTCGCGTTCGTCGCGGGTGACGCGGTAGCTCGGGCACATCACGCCGCCGGTGAGGGCGCGGCAGGCGCCGTTGTTGTTGCACATCTCGACCGCGCCCTGAAAACCGCCGCCGGCGCCCGGATAAGCAGACCAGTCGAGCTGCGCGGTCATTGCATGCGCGTGGTAATTGGGGCCGTAACGGAAGTTGCCGCGATCGTCGAACTTCGGCGCACGCACGATCTTTCCGGGATTGAACAATCCGTTCGGGTCGAAGCGGTCCTTCACCTGCTCGAAGGCGCGCGCAAGGCGGGTTCCGAACATCGGCTCGTTGAACTCCGAGCGCACGATGCCGTCGCCGTGCTCGCCGGAGTGGGAGCCCTTGTATTCGCGCACGAAGGAAAATGCCTCTTCGGCAATCGCGCGCATGGCTTTGACGTCTTTTTCGAGACGCAGATTCAAGATCGGCCGTACGTGCAGGCAGCCGACCGAGGCATGCGCGTACCAAGTGCCGCTGGTGCCATGCTTCTCGAATACCTCGGTGAGGCGCGCGGTGTAATCGGCGAGATGTTCGAGCGGCACTGCGCAATCTTCGACGAAGGAGATCGGTTTCCCCTCTTCCTTCATCGACATCATGATGTTGAGGCCCGCCGTGCGCAACTCGGTGATGGCGGTCTGCAATTTCGGATCGAGCACGTCGACCACGCCGCCGTATTTCGCGCCCTGGTTTTCCCAGGCCAAGCCAAGGTCGCCCATCAGTGCATGCAGTCGTTTCAGGCGGCGAAGGTTCTCGTCCCAGTCGGCCTCGGCGAACTCGACCAGCAACAGCGCCGCGGGCGCACCGCGCACGAAGGCATCGAGCGTCGGGCGGAACATAGCTATCTCGCGCGCGAGACCGATCATCGTCGCATCCACGAGCTCGACCGCGATGGGGGCGAGCTTGACGATATGCTGGGCCGCCGCCATGGCGGCTTGGAAATCACCGAAATGGCAGGCGCCGACCGCGCGCTTGCCGAGAAGCGGCGAAAGTTTCAGCTCAATCGCGGTCGAAAACGCCAGGGTTCCTTCGGAGCCGACCAGAATATGCGCCAGGTTGATGTCATTGCGTCCCGGCACAAGCGCATCGAGGTTGTAGCCGCCAACGCGACGCTGCACTTTGGGAAAACGCGCCGCGATCTCGCCTGCCTCGCGTGCACCAAGCGCAAACAGATCCTTCGCAAGGTCACGCAAGGGCGAATCAGCGGGCAGATCGGAAAGATCGGACGCGACCGGACCAAAATGCGCGCTCGCGCCATTGGCCAGCACGGCGTCGATGGACAGTACGTTCTCGCGCGTGTTGCCGTAGCGGAGCGAACGCGCGCCGCAGGAATTGTTGGCGGTCATGCCGCCGATGGTCGCGCGCGAGGAGGTGGAAATATCGACCGGAAACCACAGGCCATGCGGCTTCAGCGCGCGGTTGAGATCATCGAGCACGATGCCAGGCTCGACCTTGGCGCGCCGCCCGGCTACGTCGAGATCGAGAACACGCGTGAGGTATTTCGAACAATCGATGACAAGCGATTCGTTGACCGTCTGGCCGGCCTGCGAGGAGCCGCCGCCGCGCGGCAGCACGCTCACGCCCTCTTCACGGCAAATCCCTATCGCGCGTTCGGCTTCTTCTATCGTGCGCGGGGTCGCAACGCCGAGCGGCATGATCTGGTAATGCGAAGCATCGGTTGCGTAGCGGCCGCGGGTAAAGCGGTCGAAATTAACGTCACCGGTCAGTTCGCCTTTCAGACGCCGTTCCAGCCCCGGCAACAATCGTTCACCCACCCATGCCTCCGCAGAGATTTATCCCATCAAACGGCTATCATCTGGTATGATGGATATATTTCCGAAATTGGCTTGACCGGACTGTGGCATTCAGTATTCAACGCCACAAGCTTCGGGACATCCCAAAAAGGCACACCGCAATTCAAGGAACGCTTAGCTCATGGCCCAGAATTCCGCGCGAACACCCGGCCGTTATGCCCTCCACATACCGGGACCGACGCCCCTGCCCGATCGCGTCCTGCGCGCGATGGACACTCCAATCATCGACCACCGGGGGCCGGAATTCGCCAAGCTCGCCCGGCGCTGCCTCGACGGCATCAAGACGATCTTCAAGACCACCAATCCGGTGATCATCTATACCGCGACCGGCACCGGCGCGTGGGAAGCCTCGCTGGTCAACACGCTTTCGCCGGGCGACAAAGTGCTGATGGTGGAGACCGGCCAGTTCGCCACGCAATGGAAGAACATGGCGACAAAGCTCGGGCTCGTGCCGGAGTTCATCAAGACCGACTGGCGCATCGGCGCCGACCCGGCGGTGATCGAGGCCCATCTGAAACAAGACAAGAAAAATGAGATCAAGGCGGTGTGCGTGCTGCATAACGAGACCGCCACCGGCTGCCTCTCACCGATTTCCGAAATCCGGAAAGCGATCGACCGGGCCGGACACCCTGCACTGTTCATGGTCGACACGATTTCCTCGCTCGCCTCGACCGACTACCGGCACGACGAATGGGGCGTCGATGTCACGGTCGGCGGATCGCAAAAAGGGTTGATGCTGCCACCCGGCATGTCATTCAACGCGGTCAGCGACAAGGCGCTGGCGGCGTCGAAGACATCGAAGCTGCCGAAATCGTTCTGGTCATGGGACGAGATGATCACCATGAACAAGCAGGGGTTCTTCCCCTACACGCCGGCGACGCAGATGTTGCAGGGCATGGCGGTGGCGATCGACATGCTGCACGAGGAAGGGCTCGACAACGTGTTCGCGCGTCATCATCGGCTGGCCGAAGGCACGCGTCGCGCGATCAAGGCGTGGGGGCTCGAGATCATCTGCCGCGATCCGAAATATTATTCGCCGACCATCACCGCTGTGCTGATGCCGGAAGGCCACGACGGCGATGCATTCCGCGCGCTGGCGCTGGAGAATTTCAACATCGCCTATGGCGCGAGCTTCGGCCCGTTCGCCGGCAAGATGTTCCGCATCGGCCATCTCGGAGACGTCAACGAGACCATGATGATCGGGGCGCTCGGCGCGACCGAAATGGCGCTCGGGGTCGGGAAAGTCCCCCACAAGAAGGGCGGCGTGCAGGCGGCGATGGATTATTTCATCTCGACCCGCACGGCTTCGGCACGCGTGGCGGCCGAGTAACTTCAACCGGCGCGGTGCCGGAATGCGCCCGTGGCTTGAGTTTGCATCAGTCGCTCAACGAAATCCGTGATGGCGGCAAGCGTTGCTGCGGACGATTCGCGGTGTGGTGCGTGACGCGTGTTCGGCAATAGCGCGACCTCGACCGGGCAGTAGCATTCCTCCTGCGCCACCTCGATCTGCCGCATAGTGCCGTATTGATCGTTCTCGCCCTGTATCAGCAGGATCGGCACGCGGATGTGGGCAAGTTCCTCGCCAATGTCCCATTTGAGAAATTGCGGGTCGAGCCAGGGCCGGCACCAGCTCCAGAATGCACCGTCGGGATCGGCATGCATGCGCGCGAGCTTGGCCCGCAGTTCGCCGCGCTCGAAGCTTTCGCGCGCACGGCGAATTTCGGCGAGGCCCATCTCCTCGGTGAAGAAATGCGCCGCGATCAGCACGAGGCCCAGCACGCGATGGTCCTGCACGCTGCCGGCATATATTGCGGCGATCGAGCCTCCGTCGCTGTGCCCGATCAGGACGCCGCGCTTAAATCCGATGGCATCGAGCACCTTCGGCAGCACCTGCCGCGCCTCATCGTGCATGAAGCTTACCGGACGCGGTAAAACCGCCTTGCTCGATTGTCCGTAACCCTGGCGCGAATAGCTGAACACGCCGAAGCCGGTTGCGTCGGAAAGCTTTTCGGCGAAGTCGCCCCAGATCGCGACCGATCCGAGACCTTCATGCAGCAGCACCAGCGTCGGCGCCATGTCGGGCCGAGGGCCAAGCATGCGGTATTCAAGACGCGCTCCGCTGATATCGAGAAAGCCTTGATCGGCAAGCGCGGGCATGGATTTTCAAATTCCCAAGTAGCGGTGCTGTACGTCGGGCGCGGCGGCGAGTTCCTTCGACGTGCCGGTCCACACCACGCGGCCGCGCTCGATCAGATAATGCCGGTCGGCGATGTGGGTCAGGGTCGCGACATTCTTGTCGATCACCAGAATCGACTGGCCGCGGGCTTTCAGGCTGTTCAGGCATTGCCAGATTTCGGCGCGGACCAGCGGCGCGAGACCTTCGGTCGCCTCGTCCAAAATCAACAGCCGCGGGTTGGTCATCAAGGCGCGCCCGATCGCCAGCATCTGCTGCTCGCCGCCGGAAAGCTGGTTGCCGATGCTGTTGATGCGCTCGGCAAGACGTGAAAACAGGCTGCAGATCTTCTCAAGCGTCCAGGGGTCGGCTACGGCGCGCCGATTGGCCGCGGTGGCGAGCAGGTTTTCACGCACGGTGAGATTGGAAAATACCTGCCGGCCTTCGGGCACGAGACCGATGCCGAGCTGCGCCACGCGATAGGCCGGCAACGCGCGAATTTCGTCACCGGCGAAACGGATGGAGCCCGCGCGCGCCGGCGTCAGCCCCATGATCGAGCGCACGGTCGTGGTCTTGCCCATGCCGTTGCGGCCCATCAGCGTCACCATCTCGCCAGGCGCTATAGCGAGCGAAATGCCGAACAGCACCTGGCTCATGCCGTAACAGGTATCGATCGCCTCGACGCGCAGGAGCGGATCAGCCATGCGTCGCCTCTTGCTCGCCGAGATAGGCGGCGCGCACTTCGGCGTTGGCGCGGATTGCGGCGGGCGCGTCGGTTGCGATAACGCGACCGTAGACCAGCACCGAAATGCGGTCGGCGAGTGCGAACACCGCTTCCATGTCGTGCTCGATCAAGAGAATGGTGAGGTCGCGTTTGAGCTCGCGCAGGATCGCCACCATGCGTGCGGATTCCTCCGGACCCATGCCGGCCATGGGCTCGTCGAGCAGCAGCATGCGCGGGTTGGTAGCAAGCGCCATGGCGATTTCGAGCTGCCGATGCTCGCCATGGCTCATGTTGGCGACCACGACATCGGCGCGCGACGCCAGACCGACGCGCTCAAGCGCCGCGCGCGCGGGTTCGCGCAACCCCGCTTCCAAACGTGCATTGCGCCAGAAACGGAATGAATGCCCGGCGTGCGCCTGCACGGCGAGCGCGACATTGTCGAGCGCGGTGAAGTCGAGGAACAGCGAGGTGATCTGGAACGAGCGCGCGAGGCCAAGCGCGCTGCGGCGGTGGACCGGCAAGGCCGTGATGTCGGCGCCGTCAAACTGGATGCGGCCGGAATTGGGTGTGAGCTCGCCGGTCAACTGGCCGATCAGCGTGGTCTTGCCCGCGCCGTTCGGGCCGATAATCGCGTGCAGCTCGCCGCGCTCGACCCCGAGCACAACATCATCGGAGGCAACGACGCCGCCGAAGCGCTTGGTCAGACGGTCGATCTTGAGCAGCGTGTCAGCCACGGCCGACCCTCGCAAGCAAACTGTCGATTCCGCCGCGCGCGAACAGCACTACGACGAGAAACAGCGGCCCCAGCACGATCTGCCAATATTCGGCGGCCCGCGTGGCCAAATCGCCGCCGCTGAACCCGAGGAACGCAAAGCGAATGAGCGTCGGCAGAAATTCCTCCAGCACCAGCAATGCGACCGCGCCGATTATCGGCCCGAACACGGTGCCCATGCCGCCGAGCACGGCCATGACGATGAGATCGCCGGACCGCGTCCAATACATCAGTGCGGGGCTCACGAAGTCGGTATGATTTGCAAGCAGCGCGCCGGCAAGCCCACACATGACGCCGGAGATGACAAAACAAATCAACTTGTAGCGAAAGACGGGGAAGCCGATGGCGCGCATGCGACGTTCGTTTGAGCGCGCGCCTTGAATGACCAGGCCGAAACGCGAATTGACGATGCGCCATACAACGTAGACGCTCGCGAGCAGCGCCGCGAAGCACACATAGTAGAATTGGGTCTTGTTGGAGAGATCCATCGCAGCGCCGAAACTGCTGCGATGGTAGATTGTCAGGCCATCGTCGCCGCCGTAGCGCGCCAGGCCGGACGCCACGTAGTAAATCATCTGCGCAAACGCGAGCGTAATCATGATGAAATAAACCCCGCGCGTGCGCAGGCTCAGCGCGCCGACGATGAGCGCATACAGTCCGGACACCGCGAGCGCGACCGGCCATTGCACGAAGCCGGAGCCGATGCCTTCCTTAGCCAGGATGCCGACGACATAGCCGCCGATCCCGAGATAGGCGGCGTGCCCGAAACTCACCATCCCGCCGAAACCCATGATGAGATTGAGGCTGACCGCCGCCATCGCCAGGATCAGGATGCGGGTGAACAGCGACATCAGAAAATAGTTGCCGGTGAACGTGCAGTAGACCGGCAGCAGCGCGAGCACGACGACGAGGCCGGCAACGACGATATTGCGAAAACTCAAGCGTGCCGTCATTTTCCGGCCGCGGGAAATAGACCTTCCGGCCGCAGCACCAACACCAGCGCCATCAGCAGATAGATCAGCATCGAGGAGAGGGCCGGACTCGCGGTCGAGGCCGCGTTCGTGCTCAGGAATAAACGCAGAATGTCGGTCAGATAGGCCCGACCGACAGTGTCGACGATACCGACGAAGAGTGACGCCACGAACGCCCCGCGGATCGAGCCGATGCCGCCGATGATGATCACAACGAAGGCCAGTATCAGGATGTTCTCGCCCATGCCGATCTGCACGGTCAGGATCGGCGCCTGCATCATCCCCGCGAAGCCCGCGAGCGCCGCGCCCAGTCCAAACACCAGGGTATAGAGCAGCTTGATGTTGACGCCGAGCGCGCCGACCATTTCGCGGTTCGACGCGCCGGCCCGGATCAGCATCCCGATCCGCGTGCGCATCACGACCAGATAGAGAAGGAGCGCGACGCCAAGCGTCGCCACGATAATGACCAGGCGATAGGCCGGGTAGTACACGCCGGGCAGCACCTGCACGGCGGTCAGCATCTGCGGCGGCAACGGCAGGGTCAGGCCGGCCGGACCCCAGACCAAACGCACCAGCTCGTTGAAAAACAGAATCAACCCGAAAGTGCCGAGTACGTGGTCGAGGTGATCGCGTCCGTAGAGCCGCCGCATGGCGATCACCTCGATCGCCATGCCGACCACGAGCGTCGCCAAGAGCGCCAGGGCCGCGCCGAGCACGAAGCTGTCGGTCGCCGCCGCAAAGGTCGCGGCGAAATAGGCGCCAAGCATGTAGAGCGAGCCGTGCGCGAGATTGACCAGGTCCATGATGCCGAAGATCAGCGTCAGTCCCGCCGCCAGCAGAAAAAGCAGCATGCCCAACTGCACGCCGTTGAGGCATTGCTCGATGAAATACAGCATGGCTTTGGTTATCTGGCTTGGTCCGCCGGCGCCTTGCCAAGCGCCCGGCCGATCAGGCCATAACAGGCCCCCGAAAAACAAGACGGCAGAGGCGCGCTGCCCGCAGCTTCTGCCGTCCGTTCGGTGTCAGCCGATGGTTACTTCATCGGACACTTGCCGTGAAAGCGATCCTGGTCGTTCTTCACGATGGTGGCGACCGTCTTGAGGACGAAGTTTCCTTCGGCGTCCTTCACCACATCCTGCAGGTAGAAGCTCTGGATCGGCATGTGGTTGTTGCCGTATTTAAAGTCGCCGCGCACGGACTTGAAGTCGGCCTTCTCCATTTCCTTGCGCATCTCTTCCTTCTTGCTGGTGTCGCCCTTCACGGCCACGACCGCGCTGTTGATCAGAGCGGCGGCATCATAGGTCTGCGCGCCGTAGAACGACGGCGACGATTTATATTTGGCCTTGTAGTCGGCGACGTATTTCTTGTTCGTCGGATTGGGCAGATCGTTCACCCACTCCTGCGCACCCGGCACGCCGAGCGCCAAATCCTTCTGCCGCGGCAGCGAGAGCTCGTCGATGGTGAATGCGGTGTAGAGCGGAATCTGACCCTTCAGCCCGGCCTGCGCATATTGCGTGAGGAATTGCACGCCGGCCGCGCCCGGGTAGAACACGAAGATGGCGTCGGGCTTGGCCGCCTTGGCCTTCGAGAGCTCGGCGGAGAAGTCGAGCTGCGACGGCCACACCGTGAGTTCCTGGCCTAGCACCTGGCCTTTAAAAGTCGACGCGACACCGGCGAGCATGTCCTTGCCGGCGGCATAGTTCGGGCCGATGAGGAAGACCGACTTCACGCCCTTCTGATTCATGTACAGGCCCATGGCCTGCGGCGTCTGGTCGTTCTGCCACGAGGTCGAAAACACATACGGCGAGCACAATTCGCCGGCGAGCTGCGAGGGTCCGGCGTTGGTCGTGATCAGGAAGGTCTTCGAATCGACCGCGGGCTTGAGCGAGGCGAGCAGCACGTTCGACCAGATGTAACCGACGATGAAATCGACCTTGTCGGATTCGATCAGTTTCTGCGTCTTCTGCAGGCCGGTCTCCGGCTTGAAGCCGTCATCCTCGTAGATCACCTCGACGGGGAGCCCAGCCATCTTGCGTCCGAGATGGTCGAGGCCGAGCTCGAACGAATTGCGCATGTCGTTGCCGATCACGGCGACCGGCCCGCTGAAGGTGCTGATGAATCCGATCTTGATCGTCTTGCCCTGCGTCAATGCCGGCGCGGCGGCGAGCGTGAGCACGGCGGCGGCAGCAACACCGACCATAAGAAGCGACTTTTTCATGTCTGATGATCTCCCCTAGTTGGTTATTTGCATGGACTAGCGCGCGGGTCCCTCCGCACGCAATTTGAAGCGCTGGATCTTGCCAGTCGCGGTCTTCGGCAATTCCTGCCGAAATTCTATCCAGCGCGGGTACTTATGTGGCGCCAGACGCGATTTGACGTGGTCTTGCAACGTCCGCGACAACTCGTCACGAACGGCAGCATCATTGAACTTTTCGGATGACTTGAGCACGACGAAGGCCTTCGGCTTGACCAGGCCCTGGGCGTCGAGCCAGGCCACCACCGCGCATTCAAGCACTTCCGGGTGTGTCTGAAGCGCACCTTCGACTTCGAAAGGCGAAACGTACTGTCCCGACACCCGCAACATGTCGTCGTTGCGCCCGCAATAGACAAAGTAGCCTTCGGCGTCCTCCAGGTACTTGTCGCCCGAGCGCGTCCATTCGCCCAAAAATGTCTTTCGCGACTGCTCGCGGTTGTTCCAGTACATGATCGCGCTGGTCGGCCCGCTGACCAGAAGCTCGCCCATCTCGCCCTTCTTCACCGGCAGGCCGTCTTCGCCGACGAGCTTGGCCGCATATCCGGGCACCGGCTTGCCGGTCGTGCCGTACTTCACGTCTCCCGGCCGGTTCGAGATGAAGATGTGCAGCATCTCGGTCGAGCCGATGCCGTCGAGAATGTCGACGCCGTAGCGCGCGAGCCAGCGGCGGCCGACATCCTCGGGCAACGCCTCGCCGGCCGAAACGCAGCGGCGCAGCTTGAGCTCGGACTTCTGCGGCGCGGCCGGACTCGATAGGAAGGCTGCGTAGAACGTCGGCACCGCATAGAACACGGTCACCGCATGCTTCTTCAACAGGCCGGCAACGGCGTCCGGCGTCGGCCGGTCCGGCAGCAGCACGGTCGCTGCTCCAACCGACATCGGAAACGTCAGCGCATTGCCGAGACCGTAGGCGAAGAACAGTTTCGCGACCGAGTAGCAGACGTCTTTCTCATTCAGCCCGAGAACCGGCCCGGCATAGAGATCGTTGGTGAGCCGCAAGTCCGAGTGCACATGCACCGCACCCTTCGGCTTGCCGGTCGAGCCGGAGGTGTAGAGCCAGAAGCACATGTCATCGCGCAGCGTCGGCGCGGCCGCGCCGTGCGGTTTCGCCGCCGCGATCAGATCCTCGAAGCGCTTGTGACCCTGCGCATTCTGGCCCGACACGATGACATGCGCGAGATCGGCACACTCGCCGATCAGCTTGGCAAACTTCGGATAGAGCGCTTCCGACACGACCAGCACGCGCGCGCGGCTGTCGGCCAGCATGAAACGGTAATCGTCCTCGGTCATCAGCGTATTGACCGGGACAGCGACCACGCCCGCCTTGATCGCGCCGAGGAATGCGGTCGGCCAGTCTATCGTATCGAGCAGGCACATCAGCACGCGCTCTTCGCGCCGCACGCCGAGCGTCCGCAGCACTGCCGCAAAGCGATCCACCCGCTCGGCGAGCTGCTCGTAGGTCCATGTCCCGCGCGGATCGATGAAGGCCGGCTTGTTGGCGCGGCCGGCTTTCAGGTTTCGCTCCAGGATGTCGGTCGCGAAATTGTAATCGCGTGGGATGGCACCCACCGGATCGGTGGACGTCTGCGTGCTGCTTACGCGCACGTCGGCCGCCAGCGCCATTCGCTTCCCCTCAGACAGATAAACTATTATGCAAGCTGATCATCACAGCCGCAATGGCACGCGCGTTTGGCCGCAGCGGAAGATGCAATATATTTCCGGGAGCCTACGATGATTTTCAGCCGCGACCGCATCCTGACCACCCACGTCGGCAGCCTGCCGCGCAACGAGGCGCTATCCGATCTGTTGATGATGCAGGAGGAGGGAAAGAGCTACGACGCAAAACAGCTCGCGGCGGAAATGGACAAGGCGGTGCGCCATGTCGTTCAGCAGCAAGTCGCTGCCGGCATCGACGTCGGCAACGACGGCGAGCAGCAGCGGGTCGGCTTCCAGACCTACGTGCCGCAGCGCATGACCGGTTTCGCCGGCATCTCCAAGCGGCGGCGCGGAAAGGAATTCGAGGAATTTCCCGAATTACTCGCCTATCTGATGCGGCGGTTTCCGCAGCAGACCAAAGGCCAGCACGCCGCGCCCGAGGCCCAGGCCGACATCAAATATCGCGATCTCAAACCGATCACCGAGGAGACCGCGCGTTTCAACCGCATCGCAGGCGAGCTTAACGCATTCTCCGAGCGGTTCATGACTGCGGCCTCCCCCGGCATCATCTCGACCACGATGCTGAACGCGTTCTACCCGTCGCACGACGACTATCTCGATGCGATCGCGCGCGAGATGAGCAAAGAGTATCAGGCGATCCACAAGGCCGGGCTGATCCTGCAGATCGACGCGCCGGACCTCGCGATGGACCGCACCATGATGTACCGCGACCTTTCGGACGTCGATTTCGTCAAGCGCTGTGAACGCCACATCGCGGCCATCAACAAAGGCATCGACGGCATCCCGCGCGATCGCGTGCGGCTGCATGTCTGCTACGGCAACTGGGAAGGACCGCATATCCACGACATTGCTTTGGAAAAGATTCTTCCGGCGCTGTACCAAGCCAAGGTGGGCGCGCTATCGATCGAGTTCTCCAATCCGCGCCACGCGCACGAATATGCGGCGTTCAAGCGGCATCCCTTGCCCAAGGACATGATCCTCATCCCCGGCGTGGTCGAGACCACGAGCAATTTCGTCGAGCACCCTGAGGTGGTGGCGCGACGGATCGAGGAGGCGGTGGCGGCCGTGGGCGAGCGCGAGCGCGTGATCGCCTCGACCGACTGCGGCTTCGGCACCTTCACCAAACGCGAATGGGTGATCGAGCCGGTGGTGTGGCTGAAATTACGCTCAATCCGCCAAGGTGCGGACATCGCCTCACAGCGGCTGTGGGGGAGGAAGGTGGCGTAAACATTGTGCTGTTCCGGACGTTCGAGAGGTATATAAAGATGGGCTTGCATTGCGTGTTGCGGCCGGTTCACCCGGGCGCCAAAAACCAATAAGCAAGACGCGAGGAATAGGAGATCGCCATGGACGACATCACCAAGCGCGAGCCGAAGAAGATCACGGCCGAGGACATCAACCCGCGATACAACTGGGGCCGCCATCTGCCGGTGCTCGGAACCATGGGTGTCGATTTCGAGGAGCGCGTCGACTACCGGCGCTTGCACCGCTACCGGCTCGGCCGAGCGCAGGCGGCACTGGAAAAATCCGATCTCGGCGCGCTGCTGCTGTTCGACGACAACAACGTCCGTTATGTGACCTCGACCAAGATCGGCGAATGGGCACGCGACAAGCTTTCGCGCTGGGCCTTGCTGCCGCGCGGCGGCGATCCGATCCTGTGGGACTTCGGCTCGGCCGCGGTGCATCATCGGCTCTATTCGCCGTGGCTCAAGCCGGAGAACTGCAAGGCGGGCCTCGTCGGTTTGCGCGGAACGGTCGATCCGGCCTTCGGCCTGATGAAGCGACACGCCGAGGAGATGGCGTCAATTCTGAAATCGGCCGGCGTGGCGAAAATGCCGATCGGTGTCGACATCATCGAGCCGCCCATGATGTTCGAGCTGGAAAAGGCCGGGCTGAAGGTGAAGGACGGCCAGCAGGTGATGCTGGAGGCGCGCGAGGTCAAGTCGGCCGACGAAATCGCGCTGCTCAACCGCGCTGCCGCCATGGTGGATGGCGCCTATGATCTCATCAACGAGAAGCTGCGGCCGGGCGTGCAGGAGAACGATGTCGTCGGCATGGTCAATGATTTCCTCTACCGCCACGGCTCCGACGACGTGGAAGCGATCAACGCCATCTCGGGCGAACGCTGCAACCCGCACCCGCACAATTTCACCGACCGCATGATTCGCCCGGGCGACCAGGTGTTCTTCGACATCCTGCAGTCGTTCATGGGCTATCGCACCTGCTACTACCGCACCTTCAACGTCGGCCGCGCCACCCCCGCCCAGCACGATGCCTACAAGAAGTGCCGTGAATGGCTCGACATGGCGATCGACCTGATCAAACCCGGCGTCACCACCGACGAGGTGTGCAGCGTGTGGCCGAAGGCGCAGGAGTTCGGCTTCCCCGATGAACTGTCGGCGTTCGGCCTGCAGTTCGGCCACGGGCTCGGCTTGAACCTGCACGAACGGCCGATCATCAGCCGCGTGGTCTCGATGGATCATCCGACCGTGATCAAGGAGGGCATGGTGTTCGCGCTCGAAACCTACTGCCCGGCGACCGACGGTTATTCGGCCGCGCGCATCGAGGAAGAGGTCGTGGTGACCGACAAGGGCCACACGGTGATCTCGCTCTTCCCGGCGGAAGAGTTGCCGATCGCAGCGAAATATTGAAAACCGCGATGTAATGAACCGGATTTCGCTCGCGACAGCTGCGACAGTCGCGACGTTCCTCTGCGGCGACGGCGCACTGGCCGCCGAGATTCACGTTTTCTGCACCGGGGCGGCGCGGAGCGCCTTCGAACAGCTGACGCCGCAATTCGAGAAGACGAGCGGGCACAAGCTCGTGACGCAGTACGGCCTGCCTCCGGCGTTGCTGCAGAAGATCGGCGCGGGCGAGGCCTTCGACGTGGTCATTCTGTCGATCGATGTCGGACCGCTGATCAAGCAAGGCAAGGTCGCGGCAAACTCCCGCATCGTGCTCGGCCGCACCGGCGTCGGCGTGGCGATCCCGCAAGGTGCGGCGAAACCCGATATCAGCACGGTCGATGCGTTCAAGCGTTCACTGCTCAACGCAAAGGCGATCGCGACCTCAGGCCAGGGCAGCAGCGGGCAATATGTTTCGAGCCTGCTCGATCGGCTCGGTATCGCCGATCAGGTCAAGCCAAAGATCAAATCCGGCGCGTCGGGCAGCGCCGCGCAATTCGTCGCCAGACGCGAGGTTGATTTCGCGGTGATCGGGTTGCCTCCGGTCGCGGGCGTTCCGGGCGTCGAATGGATCGGCTGGATTCCGGCCGAACTGCAAAGCTGGGTCGTGTTCACCGCGGGCTTGAGCAGTGCAGCCAAAGAGCCGGCAGCCGGCAAGGCGTTATTGGCCTTCCTGACGACGCCGCCAGCCGTTGCGGTTTTCAAGGAAAAGGGGCTTGAGCCCGTGCCGTAGCGGCCGGCGGCCGGAGCTATCGCGGTAATCCGGAATTATCCGATCCCCATCGCCTGCTCGAAGGCGCGGCGGACCTCGGGGGGCTGGCCGTAATGGTGGCGGAATTCCTTCAGCCGCTGTTTCAGCAGCGGATCGTTCTGGAACTCGGCGAGCGGAATGCCGATGGTGTTCAGCTCGCGCGCCATGTCGGGCAGCGCGAGGTTGTTCGCCTTGGCCGGATCGCGGATGACGCCCTTGGGATCGCGGCCGGCCTTGATGGCCTCAAGTTCTTCGAAGAAGCGACCCCGCATCATGGTGATGCCGATGTCGCTCGACCGAAGATGCTCCTTGGTCCGGTCGGCGATCGCTCCCTGCCCGACCCAGGCGACGATGTCCTGATTGATGACATGGCTGGTGATCCAGCGGCCGTCGGGGCCCTTGATGGGGCTGAACCAGGTCGGGATGGACTTCTGCATGTAAGGCTCGCGGCCCTTGGGCACGCGCACGAAGAACCACGCGACCGACAATGTATTCTCATCGTCCACCGGCACGCGCCATTCGAAATGGCGGCCGAGATAGAAGCCGTTCGGCCACAACGCGACGCGGCCGACGGTCCAGTAGCGGTCCTGCTCGCTCTGGCCCTCGCGCACGCGCTTGTAGATGAAGCCGTGGTCGAACTCCTCGAACTTGAGCTTGAGATGCTTCGGCGCATTGTCGTCGCCGCCGCGCAGACGGTTGCTCCAGTTGTCGTGCATCCATTCGAAGTGGACGGGGTCGATGGAGTTCTCCTGACACTGGAACCAGTTGCAGGGCACGTCGGCCAGCACGATCTCGCGGAAGCCGTTTTGCCAGTTGAACGGCTCCCACACCGGCAGTTCGGGCGCGGGGGCGGGACCGAGATAGGCCCAGAGCAAGCCGGCAAGCTCGCGCACCGGATAGGCCTTGATGTCGCAGCCGGCCTTGGACGGCTTGGGATTGGCCGTGTCCTCATAGGGCTGTTCGAGGCAGCGCCCGCTCTCGTCAAATCGCCAGCCGTGATAGCTGCAGCGGATGCCGGGCGCCTCGACCCAACCATAGGACATGTCGGCGCGGCGGTGCGGGCAGTGCCGATCGACCAGGCCATAGGTGCCGCTCAAATCCTTGTAGAGCACGAGGTTCTCGCCGAGCAGGCGGACGGCCTTGAGGGAATTCTTGTCGAACTCGCTCACGCCCGCAATCGGCTGCCAGTAGCGGCGCAAGAGGTCGCCCATGGGCGTGCCAGGCCCGACCCGGGTGAGCATTTCGTTACGTTCGGCGGTGAGCAAGGCTTGCGGCTCCGGACGAGGATGACGGTCGCCATTGTGTTGGCAGACGCAGCCGCGGGCAAGTGCAGCTCTTGGGAAATTCCTTGCGCGTGTCGGTCGAGCGTGTAGCGATAGCTCCTCTGCATCTTGTCGTTCACGACGACAACCCTATACTCGCGCGTCTTTGCCATTCCTTCCTCGGTCATGAACCATCAAGCGCGCAGTTGAAATGCGTATGCATGAGCGCCGTGACGTATCTCGATCAAATCGGAAAGCCACTCCATGAGGCGAACGGCCAGAAGGAAGACGACTAACCGGCGGAACTCCCGTCGCAAGAGAAAGCCGCCGGCGGCGCGCAATGGCACCGCACTCCTCTCGGTTGGCAAAGCGCTGGGCGAGGCGTTCCGTACATTCGATCGGGCGCGAGTGGCAAAACTGACCGATGCGCAGTACCGATTCATCGATACCGCCGGCACCGAGCATTTGAAGTCCGCCGTGCTGCGCAATCTGGAGAAGCTGGTCTCCGGCGGCAGCGAGCGCGCGGTGAAAGTGAGAGACTACGGCCGGATCGCAACGATCACCGGCGTGAGGCGATCAGAGGGACAGCCGGATGTGTTCACGCTCGACGTCTGGGTCAAAGGAAAGAAGGGTTGGCGACTGTTGATCAATCACGACAACCTCTTGGCCGGCCCCGAACAAGCAATCGCGCATGCGCCTTCGAAACCGCGCCCGCACGATGCGCCGCCGCCGGAATGCAAGAATCCGCTGCAATTCGTGCCGTATCGACCGAAATCAAAGGCCGAGCGCGACATCATCGCGTCGTTCCAGCAACTGGAACAGGCGGTCACCCGGAACGACGCCGATGAATGGATCAAGCACATGGCGGACGAGTTCGTCGTCACGCGCACCAACCAGCATCCGACCAGCAAGGCCGAACGGGCGGCGTTCCTCCGCCGCCAGCACGCCATCAATGCCGAGACATTCGTGGCCGAAGTCAAACGAATGAAGATCTGGGTGCACGGCAACGCAGCGGTGATGCGGGCGGATCACGTCATGCCCGGCGCGCGGCGGCCGCCCTATCGCGCGACGCGGATATGGATCAAGCGCGATGGCCGCTGGCAAATGGCTCTCAGCCAGCAAACCACCATCGCCGCATAAACCGCGTGCCGCTACTGACACATGGCGCGGGTGACGAAAGTCTCAGTCACGCATTCGCCCGGTTCGGGCTTGCGGCGGTTCATCCACACCGCCGGCGGGCATTTTTCCGCCGAGACGAAGTCAACGCTGGTGCCGCTGACATAGCCCTTGGCCGTGCAGATGGTCTGCGCCGCCACGCGACAGTCGGGCGCGCCGTTGGGCGCGGTGTCGCAGCGTTGGCGGCCCTCGACGACGCGCGTGGTTGGGATTTTCTTCATCGCTTCCGCGGCGTCCCTGCCGGCCTGAGCGGCCTTCTCGCCGAGGTCCTTGCTGGCGGCGGAGGCCTTTTCGTTGAGCTTGTCCATGTTGGTCTTGGCGTCGTCCATGCCGCCCTTGAACTTGGAGAAGCCGCGCTCAAACCAGCGTTTGACGGACTCGAAAAAGCCGGGGTCTTTCTCCTGCTGCTGGGCAGAGGGCGGTTGCGACGGCGCGGAGCTTTCCGCAACGGCAATAGGCGTCAGCGCCGCAAGCGTTAGCATCAGCCCCGCTACGACTGCGAGCCGCGCAATCCGCATTTGGCCATTTGGGCCGCAGGCTAGAGTCGTCGCCCTGGAAATATCCATTGTCGTCAAATCGAGGCCGCGTTCCGCCGTAATGGAAGAATCGCGACCCGGGCCTTTATGCGTTTCCGACATGGCAAAATTGAGGACGGCTGCTCCGATCAAAACAGGTATATCGCGCCGATGATGCCGACCACGAACACCGCCGCGCCGACCGTAACCCAAAATCCGAGTCTCTCCTCGATGATCACACGAGCCTGCCCGCCATAGCGGTTGAGCAGGAAGGCCAGCAGGAAAAACCGCGCGCCGCGGGTAATGACAGAGAACAGCACGAACAGAAAAATGTTATAGCCGGCAAATCCCGAGGTGATGGTCACGATCTTATAGGGGATCGGCGTGAGTCCCTTGAGCAGGATGATCCAGTGGCCCCAGCGGGCATAGGCCTCGCGAAACGCCTCGACCTTGTCGCCATAGCCATAGATTTGAATCAGCCAGTGCCCGAGCGAATCGTAGAGCAGCGCACCGATGAAATATCCAGCGAGTCCGCCGGTGACGGACGTCCAGGTGCAGAGCGTAGCGTAGTGCCAGGCCCTGTCCGGCCGCGCGAGCGACATCGGAATCAACATCGCGTCGGGCGGCACTGGGAAAAACGAACTCTCGGCAAACGAGATGATCCCCATGATCCAAGAGGCATGAGGTTTGCCGGCGGCGGCAACGCACCAGTCATAAAGGCGGCGGAGCATGGCGGGCCTGCTTAACGGTGGCGCCCATGAATGTCCACAGTAGGGGACCAGCCGTGCGAAAGCAGCGTAAACGGCGCGCTCCACCTGTCGGCCAACGGGTGGAGCGAGCTGCTTCGGGAAGCGATTTAGAACGGCCGGTAATAATGCCGGTAATATGGCGGCGGCACCGGAGGATAACCGTAATAGGCGCGCTGACGGTTATATTCCTCCCAGTCTTTCCGTCGCTGCTCGGCGATGGCGATTGTGGCGATTGTGCCAACGATCGTTCCAAACATTGCCATGGCGGCGCGGTTGTTGCGCTGGCCTGCAGATGCCGGGGTGATGCTCACCGCCGAAACTGCGATTGCGGCCGCTACTGCGACAGCAAGAGCGCGGCTTAGCTTGGTCTTCATGTTCGCCCTCCTCATCGCGGATGTGTGGTGTGACGTACAACACCTTCATGTGGGGAAGCGTCGCGCCGGATTGAGGCGGGACCAAGTTATGTTTTCGTAATGCCGCTTAACGGACGTTCAGGAAAGCGAGCGCGTGCAGCGCAGCATGAGGAGGCGTTCGCGTCAATCGCCGGTTGTCAGCAGCGTCGCGTTGCCGCCGGCCGCCGCCGTGTTGACGGTGACAACCTGCTCGGCAGTGAAGCGTTTCAGGTAATCGGGACCACCGGCCTTCGGGCCGGTACCGGACAGTCCGGTGCCGCCGAATGGTTGAGTGCCAACCACCGCGCCAATCATGCTGCGGTTGACATAGACGTTGCCATGCGAAAGTCGTGCGACAATTTTATCCACCCTGGCATCGATGCGCGACTGGATGCCGAGTGTCAGCGCGGTGCCGTTCGCGGCGATATCGTCGAGCAACGAATCCAGCTCATCGGCGCGCCAGCGAACCACGTGCAGGATGGGGCCGAAGACTTCTTCTTTCAGATCACGCGCCCGATCGAGGCGGATGATTGCCGGCGGAACGAAACGGCCACTCCCCGGCAGCGTCCGATCCTCGTCCCAGCGGTAGATGACGCGGCCTTGCGTTGCCATGTCGGCAATCCAGCTGTCGAGGCGCTGCCTTGCGTCCGCATCGATGACCGGCCCGACATGGATTGCGGGATCGCGCGGATCGCCGAGCACGAGTTCGCGCGCGGCACCGGCGATCATTTCGATGATCCGGTCGGCGACATCATCCTGTATGCACAAGAGCCGCAAGGCCGAACAACGCTGGCCGGCCGAGCGGAACGCCGAGGCGATGACGTCGTCAGTCACCTGTTCTGGAAGCGCGGTGGCATCGACGATCATGGGATTGATGCCGCCAGTCTCGGCAATCAACGGTACGATCGGGCCGTGCTTTGCGGCAAGCGCACGATTGATGGCGCGGCCGACCTCGGTCGATCCGGTGAAGGCAACGCCCGCAACGCGCGCATCCGCAACGAGGGCGGCCCCGATCTTGCCGTCGCCGGGCACAAGATGCAGGGCGGTCTTCGGTACGCCCGCCTGGTGCAGAATCTTCACCACCTGCGAAGCGATCAATGGCGTCTGTTCGGCGGGCTTGGCGACGACCGCATTGCCGGCAACGAGCGCCGCACTCACCTGGCCGAGGAAGATCGCAATCGGAAAATTCCATGGGCTGATGCAGACGAACACCCCGCGGCCCCGATGGCCGAGCTTGTTGCTTTCGCCAGTCGGTCCCGGCATAGCGCGTGGGACGAACGCGCGGCGCGCCTCGGCGGCGTAATAGCGGCAATAATCGGCAGCCTCCCGCACTTCCGACACGCAATCATCAAGCGTCTTGCCGCCCTCGCTTTGCAAGAGCGCGATCAGGCGCGCTCGGTCGGCTTCGATGAGATCGGCCGCGCGCTCGAGAATCATGGCGCGCCGCTCGACCGGCAGCGCCGACCAGGCGGCGAAACCTGCCTGCGCCGCTGCCATCGCGGAAATCACGATGGCCTGATCGCTTTCGAGCACGGTACCGATGGCGGTCGTGGAGTCGATCGGCGAAACGATAGCGCGCGATTGCCCGTCCAGCGGCACACCGTCGATCAACGGAGCTGCTACGAGCTTGCTTGGTGCCGCACGCTGGACCTCGGCTCGTAACGCAGAGAGCGCCGCGCGGTCGCCAAACTCGACGCCGGCAGAATTCACCCGCGCTGGGCGATAGAGATCGCGCGGCAATGGAATTTTGGGATGGCGCACGTGTCGCGCGTCGGCGATCCAGGCCTGCGGACGCGTGAGAATAGTCTCGATCGGCACCGAAGCGTCGGCGGCAACCGCAACGAACGATGAATTGGCGCCGTTCTCCAGCAGGCGGCGCACGAGATAGGCCAGCAGATCGCGGTGGCTGCCAACCGGCGCATAGATGCGACAGGCGAGCCCGGGCGATTCGGCGAGCAGCGCTTCATACAGCACTTCCCCCATGCCGTGCAGCCGCTGGAACTCATAGCCTTCCGTACCACCGGCTTCCGCAATGACGGTCGCAACGGTGAGCGCATTATGGGTGGCAAATTGCGGAAACAGGCGTGGCCGTGCCGCCAGCAGCTTGCGCATGCAAGCCATGTAGCAAAGATCGGTCATGGCCTTACGGGTGAACACCGGGTAATCGGGCAGGCCGCGCTCCTGTGCCCGTTTGACCTCGGTGTCCCAGTAAGCGCCCTTGACCAGCCGTACTGTCAGGCGGCGGTTGAGCGTCTCGGCGGCGGCGGCAAGCCAGTCGATCACCACGGGCGCGCGCTTCTGGTAGGCCTGGACCGCTAGCCCGAAGCCTTCCCAGCCGCTGAGCGATGGATCGGCGAGGACGGTACCGGCGACTTCGAGCGACAGTTCGAGCCGATCGGCCTCTTCCGCATCGATGGTGAACTGCAGATCGTCGTCTTTGGCCTTACGGGCGAGATCCAAGACCCGCGGGCAAAGCTCGGCCAGCACGCGCTCGCGCGAGATCGCCTCGTAACGCGGGTGCAGCGCCGAAAGCTTCACCGAAATGCCGGGCCGCGCAGGCTGTGCAGCATTCGAGGCCTTGCGGCCGATCGCAGCGATCGCGTCGGCATAGGCGGCAAAATAGCGCTCGGCGTCAGCGGCGGTGCGTGCGCCCTCCCCCAGCATGTCGTAGGAATAACGCTCGCCATGCGGGCTGGCGCGGCCAAGGGCTTCCTCGATGGTCTGTCCCAGCACGAAGTGCGAGCCCAGAAGCCGCATCGCCTGCCGCGTGGCAGCGCGCACGGCCGGCAGGCCGAGGCGCTTGATCAGGCCTTCGAGGATCGTTTCCGGGGTCTCGCCGGGATGAATCACCCGCGCCGTAATGCCCAGCGTCCAGGCTGACGCTGAAACAAGCAGGCTCGCCGAATGCCCAACCTGCGACCAGTCGCCGCCTCCGAGCTTGTCCTCGATCAACTGATCGGCGGTGGCCGGGTCGGGCACGCGCAGCAGCGCTTCCGCCAGCACCATGAGGGCAAGGCCCTCCTTGGTCGAAAGTGAATAAGCATGCAGAAAGTCCTCGACGCCGCCGAATCCCCCGGCGTGGGCGCGAATCGCCGCCACCAGCTTGCGGGCCTGAGCATCGATCCGGGCTTCGGCTGCATCGCTCAGCGGTGCAGCGGCAAGCATTCGCGCCGCGATCTCCTCGTCAGGAGGCGCGTAAGGCGCGCTAAAGGCTGGCAAAACACCGTCAACGGCACGTAAAGGACTTGCCGATCTGTTCATCGGAGGCCTCCGATCGGCGGCAACGATTGGAAGTTTATCAGCATACGGATGAATTTGCGCCGGTTCGTTGGTGTTGTTTTGTTACCTGGCGGCGGGTGAGCGTTCCGTCGCTTACGTTAAGTGTAAGAGCAGGCGGAGGACCGCACGATGCGTTCTTTTCTTGCACTTTCGTCCAACATGTTCTTTGTTAGCGTAGCGCGATTTGCCGCCACCCCTGGCAACGAGTCCCGCGCAGTCCCAAGTTGTTGAGTACCCCAAAGTGAGTGTCGCGTAGAGTGAGCAGGGGACAGAGACATGGGAACTCATGAGATCCTGACACGCGGCCGCATTGGGCTCGTCGCGGCATTCTTGATGGCGATGCTCAGCGGCGAAGCTGCCGCTGCGGAAGCTGCTGTCAGAGTCATCCTCGACACCAAGTTCCAGGGACCGGCAGCCCCGTTCCTGATCGGGATCGACAAGGGCTACTACAAGACCGAAGGGCTGGCGATCACGATCGACAGCGCCGCAGACATGAACGAGGCGATCACGCGCGTCGCGGCGGGCGACTACGATATCGGCTTGGCGGACATCAATCTGCTGATCAAATACCGCGACCAGAATCCCCACACTCCGGTCAAGGCCGTGTTCATGGTCTATAACAAGCCGACTTACGCCATCGTCGGCCGCAAAAGTCGCGGCATCACCAAGCCCAAGGACCTTGAAGGCAAGAAGCTCGGCGCGCCGGCGACCGACGTCAGCTATTCGCAATGGAAGATCTTCGCGAAGGTAAACGACATCGATACGTCCAAAGTGACGATCGAGAACGTCGGGCTGCCCGTGCGCGAGCCGTTGCTGCAGAACGGCCAGGTCGACGCCGTTACCGGCAATTCCTATTCGATCGTGCCGAACCTCAAATTCATGGGCTTGCAGGCGGACGATGTGGTGCTGCTGTTGATGGCCGACTACGGCGTCAAACTTTACGGCAAGGCGATCATCGTGAATCCGAAATTCGCGGCCGAGAAAGCGGAGGCCGTCAGGTCATTTTTGCAGGCCCTCACACGCGGCTTGAAGGAAACGGCGAGGGCACCCCAGATCGCCGTCGAATCCGTGCTTCGACGTAATGATGCCCTGCTGAAGGATGTCGAGCTCGAACGACTGCGCATGGTGCTGCATGACAATATCCTCACTCCCGAGGTGAAGATGTTCGGCTATGGCGGCATCGATTACGCACGGCTCGACGAGTCGATCGAGCAGATCGCGATCGCTTACGAGTTCAAAGCCAAGCCCAAGGGCGTGGATATCTTCGACGCTTCGTTTTTGCCGACATCGGCCAGCCGTAAGACACACTGACGACGCGCATTAGGGACTTGCGACCGGCCGATTACCGGGCAAAATCCTAGCATTGCGAGCAAGCACTTCCCGCCTGCCAATTCATTGTCGTAGAACTGGGCGCATCGCGAGAATCAAACAACCCCTGCCGATGCCTGTATGAAGGACTTCCTGCGCGTCTACATTCGCGTGCTCGGCCTGCTCGGCTCGGAGGCCAAACTTGGCTGGGCACTGGCGGGCGCGAACGTGATTCTCGCGGCCGTGCAATTCGCCGAACCGATCCTGCTTGGGCGCGTCATCGACGCGCTCGCCCGCGCGCAAACCAACAACGTGGTGCCGACCTGGCCCGAGCTGTTGCCGCTGTTGGGTGCCTGGGTCGGCTTCGGCCTGTTCACGATCGTCTGCGGAGCGCTGATCGCGCTCAATGCCGACCGGCTCGCCCATCGCCGCCGCCAGGTGGTGCTCAGCGCATTTTTCGAGCGCGTGCTGCAATTGCCGCTCAGCTATCACGGCGGCATGCATTCCGGGCGGTTGATGAAGGTGATGCTCGCGGGCACGGACGCGTTGTGGTGGCTATGGCTTGGGTTCTTCCGCGAGCATCTGGCGGCATTCGTCGCCCTGCTCGTGTTGCTGCCACTCTCGCTGTTCCTGAACTGGCGGCTGGCGCTGCTGTTGATCGTCCTTTGCATGGTTTTTTCCGCGCTGACGGCGCTGGTCCTGCATAAGGCCGAATCGCTGCAAACCAAGGTCGAGCGGCACTATTCGGACCTCGCCGAACGCACGTCCGATGCGCTTGGCAACGTTGCGCTGGTGCAGAGCTTCTCGCGCGTCGAAGCCGAAGTCATCGGTTTGAAGAACGTGATCGCCAAGCTGCTCGGCGCGCAAATGCCGGTGCTGTCGTGGTGGGCGATCGTGGCCGTGCTCACGCGCACCTCTACCACGCTGACGATGCTCGCGATCTTCCTCGTCGGCATTTCGCTGTACATGCACGGGCAGACCACGATCGGCCAGATCGTGACATTCATGAATTTCGTCGGGCTCTTGGTGACGCGGCTCGAACAGGCGGTGGGTTTCGCCAATAGGCTGTTCCTGGATGCGCCGAAGATCAAGGAATTCTTTGCAGTCTACGATACCGAGCCGGCGGTACGAGACGCGCCGGACGCGATCGATCCCGGCCGGGTCCGCGGGCTGGTCGAATTCAACCATGTGTCGTTCACCCACGACGGCAAACGACCGGCCGTCGCCGATCTCAGTTTCACTGTGTTGCCGGGCGAGACCATCGCGTTCGTCGGTCCGACCGGCGCCGGTAAATCGACCGCGCTCGGGCTGCTCTACCGCGTGTTCGATCCGCAGTCGGGCAATATCAAAATCGACGGGATGGATATTCGCGGGATCAAGTTGACCGCGCTCCGGCGCAACATCGGCGTGGTGTTCCAGGAAGTGATGCTGTTCAATCGAACGATTGCCGAGAATTTGCTCATCGGCAAGCCGGACGCCACAGAAAAGGAACTCCGCACCGCCGCCCAACGTGCGCAGGCACTGGATTTCATCGATCGCAAGCCGGAGGGAATGCAGGAAAGCGCCGGGGAACGCGGGCGTGCGCTGTCGGGCGGCGAGCGTCAGCGCATCTCGATCGCGCGCGCGCTGCTCAAGGACCCGCCGATCCTGATCCTCGACGAAGCGACCAGCGCGCTCGACGCGGCCACCGAGATCAAGGTGCAGGCGGCGCTCGAAGAGGTGATGAAAGGCCGCACGACATTCGTCATCGCACACCGACTTGCGACCGTGCGCAATGCCACGCGCATCATGGTGTTCGACAACGGCCGCATCATCGAGTCCGGTTCGTTTGACCAGTTGATGAAACTCAACGGCTCATTCGCCGAGCTTGCGCGAGCACAGTTCCTGGCGACGGATTCGCCGCGGCCGGCCATTCCACGATTGGCGGAAACCGGCGTCGAGGTCGAGGCGGAGTCGGAAGCGAAGGCCTGAAGCTATTTGAGCCGCTGCAACACGCTCACGTAATTCGCCACCGCCGTGCCGCCCATGTTGAAGAGGCCGGCCAGTTCAGCGTCTTTGATCTGGATGTCGCCCGCGGTGCCGGCAAGCTGCATCGCGCACAGCACGTGCATGGATACACCGGTCGCGCCGATCGGATGACCTTTCGCCTTGAGGCCGCCCGATGGGTTCACCGGCAGACGGCCGTCCTTCGCGGTCCAGCCTTCCTTGACGGCCCGCGCACCCTGCCCCTCGGGTACGAGACCCATGGCCTCGTATTCGATGAGCTCGGCGATGGTGAAGCAATCGTGAGTTTCCACCAGCGAGAGGTCATTCAGCGTGATGCCGGCGGCGGCGAGCGCGCGCTTCCAGGCTTCGGTGCAACCTTCGAACTTGAGGATGTCGCGCTTGCGCATGGGCAGGAAGTCCTGCACGTGGGCGGCGGCGCGGAAGGCGATCGCCTTCGGCAACTGCAGCGCGGTCTCAACGTCGGTGAGCACCAGCGCCGCCGCGCCGTCGGAAACGAGCGAACAGTCGGTGCGCTTGAGCGGCCCCGCCACGAATGGATTTTTCTCGCTGGCATTGCGGCAGAAATCGAAGCCGAGATCCTTGCGAATTTGCGCGTAGGGGTTGCCGACGCCGTTCTTGTGATTCTTGGCCGCGATCAGAGCGAGCGCATCGGACTGATCGCCCCATTTCTGAAAATAAAGCCCGGCGATGCGGCCGAAGATGCCGGCGAAGCCGCCTTCGATATCGGCCTCCTCGCGCACGTAGGAGGCTTTCAGCAGGTTCCTGCCGACCTCGGGGCCGGGCGTGGTGGTCATCTGCTCGACACCGACGACGAGGACGGTGCGCGCCGCTTTCGATTCGATGGATTTTAATCCTTGATGAACGGCCGCCGATCCCGTCGCGCAGGCATTTTCCACGCGGACCGCGCGCTTGAAGCGCAAATCGGGCGACGCCTGCAGGACAAGCGAGGCGGTAAAATCTTGCGCGGAGAACCCCGCGTTGAAATGGCCGAGCACAATTTCGTCGATATCCTTTGGCGCCATGCCGGCATCGGCGAGCGCATCATTGGCAACCCGCACGATCAGACTTTCGACGGTTTCGCCTTCGAGTCGGCCAAAGGGGCTGTGTGCCCAACCGACGATGCAGGCCGTCATGCCATTCACTCCTTTGTCGAATTTTGGTCGCTTTCGTTTGGGATTTACCACAGTCGAAAATAGAATATACTAAATCTCGAAGCGTGGGCACGGTTGGCTTTGCGATTCGGCCCGCCTTTGGTCTAGATAGCCGCGCAAACTGTGTGGAAATTCGTCGATCCGAGGCTGAAAAACCAGTGTCAGTCATCACGCTGCTTCGAGGTTCCATCGTTGCATTGACCGCTGCCGGCGTCGCGGCGGTGGGGGTCTCGCGCGCGTCTGCCGAGGCATTGCTCTTGGTCGAGGCCGACAGCGGCAAGGTGCTGTTTGCCGAAAACGCCACCTATCCTTGGTACCCCGCATCACTGACCAAGCTGATGACGGCGTATGTCCTGCTGCACGCGGTCAAGGAGGGGCGCCTCACACTCGACAGCCTGCTCACCGTTTCGCAATTCGCCTCGGTGCAGAAGCCCGCGAAAATGGGCCTCAAGCCCGGCCAGCAGGTCACCGTCGACAATGCGTTGAAGATGCTGATGGTGCGGTCGGCCAACGACATCGCGGTCGTGGTCGCCGAGGGGGTGGGCGGCTCGGTCGAAAAATTCGCCGATGAAATGAACCGCGCCGCGATCCACCTCGGCATGACGCAATCGAGCTTCGTCAATCCGAACGGAATGCCCGCCGAGGATCAGATCAGCTCGGCGCGCGACCTTGCAATCCTCGCCCGCGCGCTGATCCATGAATTCCCGGAATACGACATGTATTGGCACATTCCGGCCATCCGCTTTGGAGCCCACACGACGCAGAACTACAACAAGCTGCTCGGCCGCTATCCCGGAACCGACGGCATGAAAACCGGCTTCATCTGCGCATCCGGGTTCAATCTGGTGGCCACGGCGACGCGCAACAACCGGCGACTGATCGCCGTGATCCTGGGCTCGTCGAGTTCGGCCGCCCGCACGGTCAAGGCGGCGCAGCTGCTCGAACGCGGCTTCAACGGAGCGGGTCTGGCTTGGCTCGCGCCCTCGCTCGGCACCGTCGATACGCTACCCGCGATCGACGCCTCGCCTCCGGATCTGCGCGAGGTCATTTGCGGGGCATCCGCGCACCGCAAGAAGCCGGCGTCCGAAAACGAGGACGACGACGACAACAACGCGATCCACGAAGAGCAGAACGCGCAGCAGGCTGGCAACGGCGAGCAGAAGTTCAAACTGTCCAATCTCGCGCCGGCGCACGGCAAAGGATCGTCGTTGCTTGGCCCGAAGGTGGAGGCCGCAAATCCGATCGAGGTCTATGTCGGCCCGTCGCGCAAGCCGGCAGAATCCCAGTTCATCGCGACGCGGGCAAAACTGCGCAAGGCGGCGCCTAAGCCCGACAAGTCAACCTCCAACTCAACCGACCAGGTGGCGGCCGCGCCACGAACGGAAACAAGCCCTGTCCCGGGTGGTTCGGGCACAGCGACGGACGCGGCTCCGGGCTGGATGAGCTTTGCACCGGCCGGCGCGCCGACAACGGCGCCATCGCCGACGGAATTCGGGATACCGGTGCCGCGGCCACGGCCGAAATCCAACTGAACACACGATGATCGCGGCTGGCGAGGGTGAGCGCCCACGGATCGCGCCTTTGCCGCTGACCGTGCTGACCGGCTTTCTCGGCGCCGGCAAGACCACCCTGCTCAATCGCCTGATCAAAGACCCGGCGCTCGCCGAAACAGCCGTCATCATCAACGAATTCGGCGAGATCGGGCTCGATCATCTGTTGGTCGAGAAGATCGACGACAACCTCATGCTGCTGCAGAGCGGCTGCCTCTGCTGCACCATGCGGGGAGACCTCGTCGGCGCGCTGGAGAAGCTCCTGCGCGACCTCGATAACGGCCGGGCGCGCTTTGCCCGTGTGGTGATCGAAACAACCGGCCTCGCCGACCCTGCACCGGTTCTGCAAACCGCCATGGCGCATCCTTACCTTGTGCTGCGATTCCGGCTCGATGGCGTTACCGCGGTGGTCGATGCGGTGAATGGGCTTTCGACGCTCGATGCGCATATGGAATCGGTCAAACAGGCGGCGGTGGCCGACCGGATCGTGCTGACCAAGACCGATCTGCTCGACACGGCGGAGCGCCGCGCGACAGCCGAGCGGCTGCGAACGCGGCTTCGCAAACTCAATCCAGCGGCACCGCTGCTCGATGCCGCCACAGGCGAGGCCACGGCGGCCCGTCTGCTCGACTGCGGGCTCTATAATCCGCTAGGTAAGATACCCGATGTCAGGCGCTGGCTCGCGGCGGAGGCCTATGCCGAGACAACGCCGCACGGCCATGCGCATCATCACGACGTGAACCGCCACGATGACCGCATCCGCGCCTTTACGCTTGCCACCGAGGCGGCGATTTCCACCTCGTCGTTCGAGCTTTTCCTCGAACTGGTGCGCGCCATGCACGGACCCAATCTGCTGCGGTTCAAGGGGGTCGTGAAGCTCGCCGAGACCCCCGACCAGCCGTTGGTCGTCCATGGGGTGCAGCACATTCTGCATCCGCCGGCACGGTTGCCGCGCTGGCCTGACGACGACCACCGCACCCGTTTGGTGTTCATCACCCGCGATGTCGATGAACGCACAATCCGCGAGCTGTTCGCGGCGTTTCTCAATCAAGCGGCGCCCGACCGGCCCGATCGCGCGGCCCTGACCGACAACCCGCTAACGCCGTTCGGCGGGGCCGACCGCTAATCGTGACGGCGACGCTTGTCACGCGCGGGCGACTCTTGGATGCTATGCCGCATGGGGCGGTGAATGGGATTCGTCCAGCAGATCAAAGATGATCTCGTCTTCCTGCGCGGCGCATTGCGCGCGCTCAAGATGACCACCCCGATCGCCAAGAACCGTACGCGCGTCTTTCCGGTCGTGGTGGAGGAGCTGGCGGAGAAATTTGGCGAAGCGCCGGCGCTGATCTCCGAGCGGGAGCGCTTGACGTTCCGCAGCCTGTTGGAGCGGTCAAACCGCTATGCGCGCTGGGCGCAGTCGCAACATCTCGCCAAGGGCGAGACGGTCTGCCTGCTGATGCCGAACAGGCCGGAATACATGGCGGTGTGGGTCGGCATCACGCGTGTCGGCGGGGTGGCGGCACTGCTCAATACCAATCTCGTGGGGCCGTCGCTTGCCCACTGCATCGACATCGTACAGCCGAAGCTGATCATCGTCGCCGCGGAGCTGGCGCATGCTTTTGCAAGCGCGAAGCCGCTGCTCAAGACCAATCCGCAAGTGTGGTCGCACGGCGCGAGCGGCGAATTTCCGCGTATCGACAGCGCGATCGAAAATCTCTCGGGTGGGCCGCTTGCCGTTGCCGAACGGCCGGCGCTGACGATCGAAGACCGGGCGCTCTATATCTACACGTCCGGCACCACCGGCATGCCGAAGGCGGCGAACGTCAACCATTACCGGGTGATGCTTGCCGCCTGCGCTTTTGCGGGGGTGATGGACACCAAACCCTCGGATCGCATGTATGACTGTCTGCCGATGTATCACACCGCCGGCGGGCTTGCGGCGATCGGTGCGCTGCTGGTCAACGGCGGCTCGGTGTTCATCCGCGAGAAATTCTCGGTTCGCGATTTCTGGGACGACGTGGTTCGCTTCGACTGCACGCTGTTTCAATATATCGGGGAACTTTGCCGCTATCTCGTGCAAGCGCCGCCGAACCCGAACGAGATACGCCATCGGCTCCGGCTAGCCTGCGGCAACGGGCTTCGCCCCGACCTTTGGGTGGAATTCAAAAAGCGCTTCCGGATTCCGCAAATCCTGGAATTCTACGGGGCGACCGAAGGCAATGTGAACATGTTCAACTTCGAGGGTAAGCCCGGCGCGGTCGGCCGCATCCCGTGGTTCGTCGCGCATCGCTTCCCGACCGCGATCGTGAAATTCGACGTCGATCAGCAGACGCCGGTGCGCGATGCGAACGGCCTGTGCGTGCGCTGCGCGGTGAACGAACCCGGCGAGGTGATCGGCAAGATCGTCAACGATGCATCGAAACCGGGCAATCGGTTCGAGGGCTATGCCAGGACGGCCGAGAACGAGAACAAGATTTTACGCAATGTATTCAAGCCAGGCGACGTCTGGTTCCGTACCGGCGACCTGATGCGCAAGGACAAGCAGGGCTATTTCTATTTCGTCGATCGCATCGGCGATACGTTCCGCTGGAAGGGCGAGAACGTCTCGACCTCGGAGGTCGCCGAGACGATCAACGTCTTCCCCGGCGTCAAGGACGCCAACGTATATGGCGTGCAGGTGCCGGGCCGCGACGGCCGCGCCGGTATGGCTGCGATTGTCTACAACAACGGCGACAAATGCGATCTGGCCGGACTTTACGCGCATCTTTCCTCGCACCTGCCGGAGTATGCGCGACCGCTGTTCTTGCGGATTCAAAACGAGATCGAAGTGACCGGCACGTTCAAACAAAAAAAGATTGACCTTGCGCGGCAGGGTTTCGATCCGGCCATCAGCAACGATCCGATCTATTTCAACGATTCGCGATCACGGTCGTTTGTGCGGCTCGATCCGACGCTCTATAACCGGATCACGAGCGGGCAAGTGCGGCTGTGACCTCGCTGTCGTGGAGTCTCGCGTGTGAATACAACTGTTTCTGCCGGCGCCGTGCTCGCGTTCTGGCGTGCGGCCGGGCCGAAAAAATGGTTCACAAAGCATAAGACGTTCGACGCCGAAATCGCGGCGCGGTTTCTGCCGACCTACGAAGCTGCGGCTGCAGGCGCGCTCGACGCATGGGAGGCTACACCGGACGGCGCGCTTGCGCTGCTCATCGTGCTCGATCAGTTCTCGCGCAACATGTTTCGTGGCAGCGCCCGGGCGTTTGCCGCCGATCCGCTCGCCCGCGCAGTGGCTGATCGCGCCATTGCGCGGGGTTACGATGAGCGGTTTACCCTGCCGGAGCGAACCTTCTTCTACTTGCCGTTCGAGCATTCGGAAGATCTTGCCGACCAGGATCGATGCGTGGCGCTGGCTCGCGCCAGCGGCGACGCCGATGCGCTCAAATGGGCCGAACTCCACGCCGACATCATCCGGCGGTTCGGCCGATTTCCTCATCGGAACCATGTGCTGGGCCGAGCGACTACGCCAGCCGAGCAGGCGTTTCTCGATGACGGCGGTTTTGCCGGCTGAGCCCTTCGCATTCCTCTAGGCGATCCCGGAAGCCGTGGGGTAGCATCCCCTCCCGAACGGCCGGGATGCCAAGAGGGCCGCAACGAAAACACTTGGAGAGTTGTGATGCGACACGTCATATCCGCGGCCCTTTTTACGACCCTGCTGACCCTCGGCTCCGCCGTTCACGCGCAAGCTCCGCAAGGCTACCCAGCCGACTACGGCAAGCTGATCGAGGCCGCCAAGAAGGAAGGCAAGGTGGTGATCTACTCCACCACCGATGCGGTCGCCGGCAATCCGCTGGTGAAGGATTTCGAGGCGCTCTATCCCGGCATAAAGGTCGAGTATTCCGATCTCAATTCCACCGAGCTCTACAACCGCTTCATCGCCGAGGCCGCCGCCAACAACGGCACCGGTGATCTGATCTGGTCATCGGCAATGGACTTGCAGGTGAAGCTGGTCGCAGACGGCCACGCTGCCGCTTACGCCTCGCCGGAAATCAAGGCGCTGCCGAAATGGGCGGTGTGGAAAGAGGCCGCTTATGGCACGACCTACGAACCGATCACCTTCGTCTACAACAAGCGCCTGGTGCCGGCCGAAGATGTTCCGAAAGACCACACCGCGCTGCTGAAGCTGCTCAATGCCAAACCCGATTTCTACAAAGGCAAGATCACCGCCTACGATCCGGAACGCTCCGGCGTCGGCTATCTGTTCTGCAATGAGGATGTGAAGAACTTCCCGGCCGCCTGGGACCTGTTCAAGGCCATGGGCAAGGTCCAGGCCAAGCTCTACACCAGCGCCGGCGCCATGATGGAGCGCGTCGGTTCCGGCGAGCACCTGATTGCCTATGGAATTTTCGGCTCCTATGCGCTCGGCCGTTCCAAGAAGGATCCCAACCTCGGCATCATCCTGCCGGCCGACTACACCATGGTGACGTCGCGCGTCGCGTTCGTCTCGAACAAGGCGAAGAATCCGAACGCCGCCAAATTGTTCCTCGACTATCTCTTGTCCAAGCGCGGCCAGGATATCGTCGCCAATACGGCCGATCTTTATTCGCTGCGCTCGGATGTGGATGGCGAAGCGACGCTTAAACGGGTCACGCAGTTGATCGGCGACAAAGCGCGCCCGGTTCCGATCGATGCAACGCTGCTGGAAAACCTGGATCAGGCGAAGCGGCTCGCGTTCCTGTCCAAGTGGCAGGCGGCCAAAAAAGGACAGTGAAGGCATCGCCCGGCCTCGACCTGATGCTGCGGTGATGATCAGGAGGCCATGCCGATCATCGTCTATCGCCTTGTCGTGCTCGGCATTACTACGCTTGCCGTGGCGGCGCCGCTGTCGCTGGTCATCTACCAGAGCTTCCTCACCGCGCCGTTTTTCGATCGTTCGGCGCACTTGAGTCTGGCGGCTTATTCCTTCGTCTTCGCCGATTCCGATTTCTGGCAGGCCTTCTGGACCACGCTTTCCATCTGCACCGGTATGGTGGTGATCGCCGTGCCGCTCGGCGCGCTGCTCGCGTTCCTGATGGTACGCACCGATGTTCCAGGCCGCCGCTATCTCGAGCCTCTGATCCTGGTACCGATCTTCGTATCGGCCGTGGTGATCGCCTTCGGCTACGTGGTGGCGGTCGGACCGGTCGGGATATTTTCGACGTTGGCCGCGGACGTGCTCGGCTTCGTGCCGTGGAACCTCTATTCGATGCTCTCGCTGATCGCGATCGCCGGGCTGACGCACGTGCCGCACGTCTATCTCTACAGCGCGGCCGCCTTGCGCGGCTTGAGCACCGATTTGGAGGAAGCCGCGCGGGTTTCCGGCGCCAATCCTTTCCGTGTCGCGCTCAACGTCAGCCTGCCGATGATTTTGCCCGCGATCTTGTTCGCCGGGGTGCTGGTATTCTTCCTCGGTTTCGAACTGTTCGGGCTGCCGCTGGTGCTCGGCGATCCGCAGGATGTGCTGGTGCTCTCGACGTATCTGTTCAAGCTGACCAACAAGCTTGGCGTTCCGTCCTATCAGCTCATGGCGGTGGTTGTGGTTGTGATCATCGCGGTCACGGCGCCTTTGGTATTCATGCAGCGCCTCCTGCTCCGCCAAGCCCAGCGCTACGTCTCGGTACGCGGCAAGGGTTTGAAGACCCAGCCGCTCAAATTACACGGCTGGCGCTGGATTGCGTTCGCGGCGATCTTGTTCTGGCTGTTCATCACGGTGGCGGTCCCGCTATTCGGCATCACGTTGCGTTCGTTCGTCGTGAATTGGGGCCAGGGCGTGAAACTTTCGGAAGTGCTCACGCTTGATCACTATCGCGAGCTCTCGGACTATCCGAACGTGGTGCGTGGCATTTTCAATACACTCGGCATCGGCGTGATCGGAGGAGCGGCAGCGGTCGCCTGCTACACGGCGATTGCGCTGGCGGTACACCGCTGGAACTCGGGCTGGACGCGGCTCGTCGATTACCTCGTGATGGTGCCGCGCGCCATGCCGGGCCTGGTCGCCGGCCTGGCACTGCTTTGGGTGTTCCTCTTCGTGCCGTTCTTGTCGCCCGTCAAGGAAACCATGATCTCGATCTGGCTTGCCTATTCGATCGTCTGGCTCGCTTACGGCATGCGGCTCGTCTCCGGCACGCTGCTGCAAGTCGGGCCGGAACTCGAGGAAGCCGCGCGTGTCTCAGGCGCCAGCGATCTGCGCGTCAAACGCGACGTGACCGTGCCGCTGATCAAATACGGCATGCTGGCAAGCTGGCTGCTGATTTTCCTGATTTTCGTGCGCGAATATTCTACCGGCATCTATCTGCTCGGACCCGGCACCGAGGTGATCGGCTCGCTGCTGGTGTCATTGTGGGGCACCGGAGCGATCGATCTCGTGTCTGCCCTTTCGGTCGTCAACGTGGTGATGATCGGCGTCGGCCTCGGCGTCGCGGTCCGTCTCGGAGTGCGCCTGCATGGCTGATCTCGTGGTGAAGGATCTGCAATTGCGTCTCGGGGAGAACGAGATCCTCAAGGGCGTCTCGCTCAACGTCACGCCAGGCCAGGTCGTGGCACTGCTCGGGCCGTCGGGCAGCGGAAAGACCACGTTGCTGCGCGCGGTTGCCGGACTGGAGCAACCGCATGCCGGCGCGATTGCGATCAGCGATCAGGTGTTTTTCGACGCATCCCGCGGTATCGACCTGCCGGCCGAACAGCGCGGGCTGGGCCTCGTGTTCCAGTCCTACGCGCTATGGCCGCACCGTACGGTGTTTGGCAACGTCGCTTATGGCCTCAGGCTGCGCAACGCCGCTGCCGCCGACATCAAGGCGCGCGTGGAAAAAACCCTTGGGCAGATCGGCCTCGGCCATCTCGCGGAACGCTATCCGCACCAGCTTTCCGGCGGCCAGCAGCAGCGCGTCGCCATCGCCCGCGCGCTGGTCTACGAACCGCCGGTGATCCTGCTCGACGAGCCGCTGTCGAACCTCGACGCGAAACTGCGCGAGGAAGCGCGCGCCTGGCTGCGTACGCTGATCGTCACGCTCGGATTGTCGGCGATCCACGTAACCCACGATCAGGTGGAGGCGATGGCGATCGCCGATCGGATCATTTTGCTGGAAGGCGGCGTGGTGGCGCAGGAAGGCCCGCCGACCGCCCTTTACAACGAGCCGGCGACCCTGTTCGCCGCCGAATTCATGGGCAGCAATAACCGGCTCGATGGCAAGCTGCTGGACATATCCGGTGGGCAAGCGACCATGGACGTATTCGGAGAGCGCATCAGTGGGATGGCGCGGACCAAAGCCGCCCCGGGCCGCACAGTTGTCGGCGTCATCCGGCTTGAGCGCGTGCGCTGCGCGACCGGACCCGGCCCTAACCGGATCAAGATGGTGCTCAAAGCCCCGATGTATCTCGGCGAACGCTGGGAGCTGGTGTTTGCGCGGGAGAACCTGACCGTGCGCGCCTATGCTTCCGCCCCGCTGCCATCGGGCGAGCATTATGTCGAATTCCCACGCGATGCCCTGTGGGTGTTTTAGCAAACGCGTGATACGACCAGCGCATGACCGAATTTCGCGGCGTCTATCCCTATCTTGTCTCTCCCGTCGACAAAAATGGACGCGTCAAAACCGACGTGCTCGCGCGGCTGGTGAAGGATTTGATCAAAGCGGGCGTGCACGGCCTGACGCCGCTCGGCTCGACCGGCGAGTTCGCCTATCTCAACAACGAACAGCGTGCCGCGGTTGTTAAAACGACGATCGACGCCGCTGACGGGCGTGTGCCGGTGGTTGCGGGTGTGGTTTCAACCTCGACCGCAGACGCGGTTGCGCAAGCCAAGCATTATCAGCGGCTCGGCGCGGACGGCATTCTCGCCATCCTTGAAGCGTTCTTTCCGCTCAAGGACGCGCAGATCGAAAGCTATTTCCGCGCCGTTGCCGACGCGGTGACGATTCCGGTCGTGCTCTACACCAATCCGCAATTCCAACGCAGCGATCTTCCGCTCGATGTCATCGCGCGGCTCGCCGAGCACAAGCGCATCCGCTACATCAAGGATGCGTCGACCAACACCGGACGACTGCTTTCGATCATGAATCGCTGCCCAAAGCTGAAAGTATTTTCAGCCTCCGCGCACATCCCGGCTGCCGTGATGCTGATCGGCGGCGTCGGCTGGATGGCGGGACCGGCGTGCGTGATCCCGAAAGAGAGCGTGCGGCTCTATGATCTTTGCCGCAGCGGAAACTGGGATGGCGCTATGGCGCTGCAACGCGCGCTCTGGCGCATCAACGAAGCATTCGCGCGCTTCAATCTCGCGGCCTGCATCAAGGCGGCGCTGCAAATCCAAGGCTACGATGTCGGCGATCCGGTGCCGCCGCAAGCCGCGCTTACCGCCGACGCGCGCAAGATCGTTAAGGGCATCCTGGCCGACATCAAGAAACTGCCATTGAAGTAATGCGGGCGCTCAGCCACGCGCGCGCAGCAAGCGGCGGATGACCTTGCCGGTCGTCGTCATGGGCATTTCGTCGATGAAAGCGACCTCGCGCGGATATTCGTGAGCGGAAAGCCGCGTCTTGACGAAATCCTGGATGTCGGCAGCGAGCTTGTCGGACGGCGGGTGGTTTGGTTTGAGCATGATGAAGGCCTTGACGATTTCGGTACGCACGGGATCGGGCTTGCCGACCACGGCGGCGAGCGCCACGGCCGGGTGCTTGATCAGGCAGTCTTCGATTTCGCCTGGGCCGATGCGATAGCCGGAGGACGTGATCACGTCGTCGTCGCGGCCGACGAAATGGAAATAGCCGTCGTCATCGACGAGGCCCTGGTCACCGGTCGTCATCCAGTCGCCGATGAATTTCTCGCGCGTCGCATCGGGGCGCGCCCAATATTCGAGGAACATCACGGGATCGGGCCGGAGCATCGCGATCTGGCCCACCTCACCGGCCGGCGCCGATGAACCGTCGGGGCGGATCACCGCGACGGTGTGGCCGGGCACCGGCCTGCCGATGGCGCCGGGCCGCGACACGCCAAGCGCCGCGCAAGACGACAGCACGATATTGCATTCGGTCTGACCGTAGAACTCGTTGATGGTGAGACCGAGCGCGGATTTGCCCCATTCGTAGGTCTCGGCGCCGAGCGCCTCGCCGCCGGAGGCCACCGAGCGCATGCGGATGGCGTGACGGCCTTGCGGATTAGGCGCCGAGCGCAGCATGCGCAGCGCGGTCGGCGGGATAAACGCATTGCGCACGCCGTGGCGGGCGATGAGCGCGAAGGCCTCTTCCGGGTCGAAGCGATCGAAGCGACGCGCCACCACTGGAACGCCGTAGTACAGGCTCGGCAGCAAAATATTGAGCAATCCGCCGGCCCAGGCCCAGTCCGCGGGCGTCCACATGCGATCCCCGGGCTGCGGGAAGAATTCATGATGAAACTCGACACCGGGCAGGTGTCCGAGCAGCACGCGGTGACCATGCAGCGCGCCCTTGGGCTGGCCGGTGGTGCCGGACGTATAGACCATCATGGCCGGATCGTCGGCGGATGTGCCTTCCGGCGTGAAAGCATCCGACGCGCGTGCCAACGTTTCGCCAAAACCGAGCGCATCGTCCTGCGGCCCGTCGATCGCCAAAATGAGTTCGAGGGCGGGAAGCTCCGCGCGGATCGGCGCGATCTTGGCAAGCCCTTGCGCGTTGGTGATCAGCGCCTTGGCTCCCGAGTTGTGCAATCGATAGGAAACGGCCTCGACGCCAAACAGCATCGCAAGCGGCAAGGCGATGCCGGCGAGTTTGTAGATGGCGATATGAATTGCCGCCACTTCGGGCGCCTGCGGTAACAGGATTGCCACGCGATCGCCGCGCTCGATGCCGTAAGCGCGCAACGCATTGGCGAGACGGTTCGACGTCTCTCGCAGCCAACCAAAAGTGATGTCCTGCGTGCGGCCATCAGGTTGCACGGCCACAAGAGCAAGCTTGTGCGGATCGCGCGCGGCCCAGCGGTCGCATACGTCGACACCGATGTTGAAGCGCGCCGGCACCTGCCAACGGAATTGGCGGTAGAGCTCGTCGTAATTCCGGGCGTCAGGCAGCATCGAATTCAGATCGCGTGCGATTGCAAACTGCGCGCTGGCGGCCGTAATCGCTCCGTCCCTTTTTGAAACACACGTGCGGCGCCGCTAACAGGTCCAAAGTCGATGCGTTGTCAGACAGCGCCTGCAATTTCCGATAACGCGTTTTCGAGTCGCTCGGAAAATACGGGCTTTCGACCGTGTCCGCTCGCGACTCATCGCGTGAACACTGCGATTCAATACGCTGTTGCATCTTCGTCGCACCGACGGGAAATAGCGCATCGGGCTCCATTGTTCAGGCTCGCGAAACTGACTAACCTTAGCATTAACAAACATTAAAGCAGCAGCGCGATGCGCGAACGTCGCGGCTGATCGGGGGTCAAGGGCGGTCGAGCTAAGTTGCGTACACTGTGCGAGTGCGTGTTTTGATCGACATCGACGTTGTGCTTGTGAACGTAGACGAACGAACCGCCTTTTGCTCGGACGGCGTCACGCGCTCATTTCATGAAATGTACGATGCCGATGCGCAGCCCACGGAAAATCCCGACGAAGCCATCGCCGCAGTCGTCAAGGTCGGTGATGATCAATACATCGTGCTCAATCTGATGGACGACGAACCGGTCGAAGTCCACTGACCCAAGAGGGGCTCAAGAGGGGGTGGGGCACGAACGCCCAGCCGCGGGGGCGGCTGGGCGTTACTTTTTGTTGAATTCGGCAGAAAGCGACTAGATCGCTTCCTTCAATTCCTTGGCCGCACGGAAGGCCACCTTCTTGCTGGCCTTGATCTGGATCGGCTCGCCGGTCGCAGGGTTGCGGCCCATGCGCGCGGCGCGCTTGCGCACCACGAGGATGCCTAAGCCAGCAAGGCGAATACGGTCGCCTTTCTTGAGATGCTTGGTGACCAGGTTGACCAGGTCTCCCAGGATGGCTTCCGCCTGCTTCTTCGGCATCTCATGGTCGCCCGCGAGGCTCGCGGCGAGGTGCTTCAGACTGACGGTGTTCACTTTGGGCTTATTCGTAGCGGGCTGCATAGCCATGGTGTCGCGACTCCCCTTGAAATAATGGTGTTTTGAAAACACAGAATGATGCGCTCCGCAATCGGGTAACGCAGTTTTCGCCCATAAACATTGGGATTTCGGTGGATGACTAAAGTCGGGGTCTTAAGGGTATTTTGCCAAAGTGCCGGATATTGCTGGTCAATCCACCCTTTCGTTGGGCGCAGCCAGGATTAACACCCAGAAAACCTTATATTTGGATGCCGGTGCATAGGCAGCCGCGATTCCCATCCGGGTCACGTCGGGAGCGAGCATATTGGCCCTATGGCCGGGCGATTCGCGCCAGCCGGAAAAGACCTCGGCGAGCGTGTCGTGGCCGGCGGCGATGTTCTCGACCACGGTGCGGGCGCGGACGGTGGAATGCCGGACGCGCTCGCCAAAACTGCCGCCGACATTGTGGCTGAGCTCGTCGCGGGCCGCCATGGTGCGGGCATGCTCCTGCGCCAGTCGCATCAGCTCCTTGTCGATCACCACGGATCCGAGACCATGATTGTGCCGGAAGCCAGAAATCATCGATGCCGCGGTCTTGGCGTCGAGCACGGCACGTGCAGAGGCCATGCTGACGTAGACGATCGGCGTCTCTGTGTCGGGCTGCTCGACCGCGCAGGCCGTCAAACAAATTCCGAGCATCAAAGCTGCAAGCATGCGGACAGTCCCTTCAATCCATAAGCGCCGCATTTCAGGCTCCGAATGCGTGAAGGGACTATGCAATCATGGCCAAAGGTTGAACAGCCGCGGTCATTGCAGACGCATGTTCATCAGCCGCTCGGCATTGCCGACCATGATCTTGCGCCGCGTCGCCGCGTCAAGTCCAAGCGCGTCCATGACCTCAAGCGTCTTGGCGATAGGGCCAAGCGGTGCATCGGTCGCAAACACCACGCGATCGCTTCCGAAGAATTCGAGCCCGCACGGCAGCCCGTATTGTCCGCCGAACATGGCCGTATCGGCATAAAAATCGTGGAAGTAATCAAGATGCGGCCGCTTGAGTGAAGACAGAACCTTCGAATAATCCTCGTCAATGGTTCGACTGCCGAGAACGTCCATTCCCAGGCCGATGCGGCCGTCGAAATAGGGAATCATCCCGCCGCCGAGATGGTGGGTGATGATCTTCAGCTTGGGATGTCGATCGAAGATTCCAGCAAAGACCAGGCGCGCCATGGCGATTGTGGTCTCGTAAGGCCAGCCGAAGCACCACCACATCTCAAAACGCGATTTCTGCTCGGCTGCGTAGTCCGACATGCTTGCGGTGCGCGCCGGGTGCAGCCAGATCGGCAGGTCGTGAGCGGCGAGCGCTGCGAACAGCGGAGCAAAGCGCGGCTCGTCGAGCGGGTGACCGGCGATATTGGTGAACACTTGAATGCCGCGCGCGCCGAGCGTCTTTATCGCGCGATCGGCTTCCCTGATCGAGGCATCGACGTCATCGAGCGATACCGCCGCAACGAAGGCAGGAAACCGGTCGGGATGACGCGCGCGGAGCTCGGCCATGGAATCGTTGGCGACGCGCGCAAGATTTTTCGCTATCTCGCCTTCGGCGATGTCCTCGATCGGCGGGTTTGGCAGCGAGATGATCTGGCGATAGTCGCCGAATTCATCCATCTCGCGGAAGCGGGCATCGAGATCGAACAGTTTTTTCACGGCCCGCAGCCGCTTGCCCATGTTGCCGAGCTTGGGTGAGCCGCGCTCGAGCTCCTGAAAAAAACGATCGGGAAAGATATGCGTGTAGATGTCGATAATCATGGGACAGCCTGTCGGTTGAGCGAATGCGAGCCTGATCTGCCTAGCGCACGATTTGGGCGAATATCAATGTTTCTCTTGCTGGTCTGATCTTCTTGTCGTTGCCGGGAATGCTCGGTTCGTGTTAGCTCACGACTACGATGAGCATCGCATCGTCCCAGGATAAGCAGAAAGAAATCGCGTTCTTCGATAGCCATGCTGCCGAGCATGCCTATGACGTGTTCACTCCGGAGAGCAGCGCGCGGCTGATTGCGGCGTGCATCGTCCACCTGGGACTCAAGCGCGGCACGCGGGTGGCCGATCTCGGCTGCGGATCGGGCGTGTTTTCCGATCTGCTGCAGCGCGCGGGTTACGATTGCGTCGGCCTCGATATCAGCCCGAAGCTGATTGCGCTCGGCCGCAGCAAATATCCCGATGTCGAATTCCTGGAGGGCGACGTGGAGCGCCTGCCCTTCCCGGCCGCGAGCCTCGATGGCGTGCTGCTCAGCGGAATCGTTCACCATCTGCCGGATCCTTCGCGTTGCGCAGCGGAAGTGTTTCGCGTGTTGCGTCCGGGCGGCCGTTTCGTCGCCTTCGATCCGAACCGGTTGAATCCGTTCATGTGGCTTTACCGCGACCGATCATCGCCATTCTACAGTTCAGTCGGGGTCACCGAGAACGAGCGTCCGGTGCTCGCGCGCGAAACCGCGGCGGTGTTTCGCAAGGCCGGTTTCGCGGTCGACACGGATTACCTTTCGAATTTGCGTTATCGCTACGTCGCTTCGGCTAAAGTGCGCTGGCTTTTACCTATTTATAACGCGATCGATGGTGTAGTGTTCTCGCTGCCATTGACCAAGCCGTTCCGCTCGTTCGTGCTGACCTTTGGAGAGAAGCCTTGAGCGTCACCGACATTCGCTCGGCAGCCCGGAAAGGCACCGCCGCGGTGCAGGCAGCGGACCTGACCGTCGTCGGGGGTGCCGGCCATGTCGGCGTGCCGCTCGTGCTCGCGTTCGCGGCCAAAGGGATGACGGTCAACGTCAACGACATCAACGAGGATAGCCTGGCGACGCTCAAGAGCGGCCGACTGCCCTTCATCGAACACGGCGCGCAGGAATTGCTGACCAAAGCCCTCGCCGACAAGCGGCTGACCTTTAGCGGTAAGCCGAGCGAAATTTCCAACAAAGGTCCGGTGATCATTACGATCGGCACGCCGGTCGACAAGTTTCTCAATCCGGAACGCGGCGTGGTGCAGGATTGCATCGATGCGCTGCTGCCGTACCTGCGCGACGGCCAACTGCTCGTGCTGCGCTCTACGCTTTATCCCGGCACCACGGATTGGATCGACGGCCACCTCAAGCGGCATAAGCGCAAATTGAAGGTCGCGTTCTGCCCGGAACGAATCGTGCAGGGCTTCGGCATCGAGGAATTGAGCCGCATGCCGCAAATCATCAGCGGCACCTCGCGCGAGGCGGAGGAGGAGGCCGCGGCTTTGTTCCGTCCGATCGTGTCTGAACTCGTGATGCTCAAACCGATCGAGGCGGAGTTCGCCAAGCTGTTCAACAACGCCTATCGCTACATCGAATTCGCCGTGACCAATCAGTTCTATCTCATCGCCAAGTCGGCTGGGCTCGATTACCATCGAATCCTCAAGGCGATGAAGCACAACTATCCGCGCGCCAAGAATATCCCGCGGCCGGGCTTTGCCGCCGGGCCATGCCTGGTCAAGGACACGATGCAGCTGCTTGCGTTTGCCAGCAACGAATTCGGCCTTGGCAATACGGCCATCCTCGTCAACGAGGGACTGGTGCTGCACGTGATCGGCGACCTGAAGCAACATTACGAACTCAGCAAGATGACGATCGGCCTGCTTGGCATGGCGTTCAAGGCCGAGATCGACGACGTACGATCGTCGCTCAGCTACAAGTTCAAGAAGGCGCTGGAGAGCCAGGCACGAGAGGTGCTGACAACCGATCCGTTCGTGACCACCGATCCCAACTTGCTGCCGCTTGACGAAGTGGTCGCCCGCAGCGACCTGCTGATCCTGTGCACGCCGCACAATTGCTATAAAACCGCCGACCTGAAGGGCAAACCGGTGGTCGATGTCTGGGGTTTTTTCGAGAAGGCCAACGTCGTCTATTGAGCGATGGCGCCGCAGCTCGACATCGTCATTCCCGTCTACAACGAAGGCCGGAACATCCTTGCGACCCTCGCGGCCTTGTCGCGCGAGGTACAGACGCCGGCGCGGGTTCTCATCGTCTACGACCTGCCGGAAGACGATACGCTGCCGGCGATCCTCGACAATCCGCCGAACCATCCCGGGCTTGCTGTGGAATTCGTGCGCAATCGCGGGCGCGGCGCGCATCAAGCGGTTATGACCGGCTTTACCGCGAGCACGACGCCGTTCGTGGTGATGATGCCCGCAGATGACGATTTCAACGCGGCCATCCTCGACCAGATGGTCGCGCTCGCCCGGCAAGGCTGCGATATCGTTTGCGCCAGTCGGTTCATGCCGGGTGGCAAGATGGTTGGCTGTCCTTGGGTCAAGGCCGCACTGGTGCGGGTGGCGGCCTTTACGTTGCATCACGTCGCACGTGTGCCGACCCACGATGCATCGAGCGGCTTTCGATTGTTCTCGCGACGCGTGATCGACCAGATTGCGGTCGAGTCGAGCGAAGGTTTCTGCTACAGCATCGAACTCTTGGTGAAGGCGCACCGGTTGGGCTGGCGGATCGGCGAAGTGCCGGCGGTCTGGTACGAACGCAAGCACGGCACGAGCCGGTTTCGCGTGTTGAAATGGCTCCCCAGCTATCTGCGTTGGTACTTCTATGCGTTCGCCACCACCTTTCTGCGCCGGCCGCCGAACACGGTTACGATGAAAACGGCAGGCACGTCGTTAGGCACCCTATGACCGAGGAATGGCCGAAGATACGCTCGCGCCGTACCACCAAGGTCTCTCCCTGGATGGACCTGATTGCGCGCGAGGTTGAATTTTCGCCTGGTGCTGCCGTGCAGACTTATCACGCGGTCGCGCAGGCCGATTATCTCGCGATCGTCGCGCGCACGCCAAACGGACGCATTCCGATCGTCCGGCAGTATCGGCCGGCGATCGAGGCATTTTCCTGGGAACTGCCGGCGGGCCTTGTCGATCCAGGCGAGAAGCCGGAGGAGGGCTGCCGACGCGAGTTGCTGGAAGAAACCGGCTATCCCGCGCGCTCAATCCATCTGCTCGGTACGACGTCGCCGTGCACCGGCAGGCTGAGCAATCGCATTCATTCCTTCTTTGTGGAAACCGACGAGCGTGATGCCTCGTTCGAGCCGGAGCCTGGCCTTTCGGTCAAACTGGTATCGCCGGCGGAACTCGCCCGCATGATCACGGCCGGCGAGTTTGCCCAGCAGTTGCATCTCGGAGCCCTGATGCTGGCTGAATTGAACTCGTTCGTGAAGCTCAAGTGAGCCTTCGCTAGCCGCTGCGGCCGGCCAGCAGCGGATCGAGGCCGAGCCGCGCGCGGGACCAGTGGTGCTCCAGCCATGCGGCCATGCGCGGGAAGAGGCGTTGCAGCAGGCCAAGGCCTTCCTCGCCCATCCAGACTGCGCAGACCAGCAAGGTGAGCAGCCAAGTCAAATAGTAGTAGCGCTCGTAAGACAGGTAGAAGAGCGCGACCGGATGCAGCGCAAGCGCCGACCATGCGATGAGCCGAAGCCACGGATCGTAACCACGCGCAAATCCGACACGCACAAGGACCGCGATGGCGGCGGCGTGCACCGGTATCATCAATGAGGATTCGGAAGGACCAGAAAGCCAGCGCGCGATTTGCAAAACCGCGCCGTGGAGATGCTCGCCGGAAAAATTGAGCCGCAGCAGTTCTCCAAAAGCCGCGACATAGGACGATGGCGGCATTGGCAGCGCCTCGGCGATGGTGGCGTTGGCGCTGAACAACACGAAGACGCCACCGAAGTACCAATTGTGCAGCGCCATGGCGAATACCGGCAGAAAGCCGATGCAGAGGCCGGCCAGCCGCCGAATTTGAAGTTGCCACAATGCAGCGATGCCGGCGCCGCCGAGAAGCACAGCGGCGCCCGGTGCAAGATTGGGCCGCACGAACAGCGCCAGCGCAAACAACAGGCCTGCGCCGAGCGCCGGTGCAAAGCGGGCGTCTGGGCCATTCGGCGAGGGGCCAATAACGACGACGAGCCCGGACAGAAAGAGCGTTGCCGCCGCCGGATCGGCGAAACCGCGCGCGGCCCATTTTGCGTAATGAAGGAAACACGTGCCAAACAATGCACCGATCGGGATTGCGATGAAAATCAGCGTTAGCGCGAGCGCGTCACGCATGGCGATGAAGCGCCGGAATGCGGCGAACAGCACAAACGGCAAAGCCAATACGAGCGAGAGATAGCCAAGATAGGTTTCGCCGAAAACGACGTGCTCCAACGCGCGCAGATAACGCAGACCAGGTCCTCCGTAATAAAACACCATCTCTCCGCCTTCGAGCGCTTGCGAAAACTCACCGCTGAGCAAGTGCTGCAAAATCACGCGCCCGACACCGTCGTAAAACAGGCCGTCGTCGCCGCCGTCAAAGGGGCGCAGGCCGCCAATGAAACTCGCGTCAATGAGCAGCACCACCAGCAGCGACAGCGCGATAAACGTGAATGGCAGCGCGAGTCGACGGAGCCGACAGCGCGCCAGCAATATCAGCACGGCCAGAACCCCGATCGCCGGGAAGACAGCGGCGGCAAGATGGCGCAGGCGCATCGGCCATATCGGCTGCAATGTCATGGCAAGGTGCGCGTCGCGTGCGATCGCCAAACCGAAGATGCGCCGCCCGGCGTCGCTGCTTTCGAGCGTCCGGCAGAGCATCGAATCGTGCCGTATTGTCGTGAATTGCCGATCGGGGCCTTCCCACAGCACTTCGCCCTGCCAGCACAGCCCGCTGCCGACATAAGCGGCAGGAAATTGGTACATCACGAAAAACGGCATGGTCAGGCGCCAGGGATGCAGCAGGTCGAGCAGTGAACGCTGGCGCGTATTGCGCTGCAGGTCGCTCGCGTCGGAGAACCAATTGTATTTCACCTCGTTGATGAACCCGAGCCGCAGCCATACCGGATCGGAAAAGTCGATGTCGGTGACGCGGCGCGAAAACTTCGGATCGTCGAAGATGCCATCGGCGGAAAAAGCATAAGGCTGATCGGGACGGCCCTGACCCTGCCAACAGCCGAGCTCGGCCGAACTGCAATGTCGCTCGGGTGGATAAGCGCGATCGAATTCCTCCGCCATCGCGCGATAGACATCCGACGGCAGGGTGGCGACGAGCGCGTTGCTGGGCAGAAAGACGTTGTGGCCCTCCTCGATTTTCGGGCCGTTGAGGAGATGATGGGCGAAGCCGGCGAGGATCACGAGCAACGCGGCGGCCAGCCACGCCTTTGGCTGTCGCACGACGATGCTGTTGAAAATCACGACCACCGCGATCAAGAACAGGGCGTAGTTGAGGAGCGTATTGATCGGGAGACCCAGCGCCGCAATGACCAGCACAAGCGCGGCAAGTTTGCGCCAAATACCGGACCTCGCGCTGCCCTGGGATGACGGAATCAATTGATCGCGCCTGAATAGGTTGGCGGAACGTATCGCCTGGTCGCTCGGTTGTCGATGCGAACCCTTGACCGGCGCAATGATGCCGACCAGATTGCCGCCAATCATCGACCAACGGTAGGACGTCTGCTTGATCCGCCTCGGTATCGTGGGCTGCAACTACGGACGCATGGTCCTGCTGCCGGCGTTTCGCACGGACGCGCGTTGCCAGGTGGTCGCGCTTGCGGGCAGCGATCAGGCGCGAACGGCGGAACTGGCGCGCCAGTCCGGCGTCGCGGCCGGTTTCGGCGATTGGCAAAGCATGATCGAGCAGGCGAACCCGGATGCCGTGGCGATTGCCACGCCGCCGCAACTGCAACCCGCTATAGCGATCGGCGCGCTCGAGCGCGGCAAGGCGGTGTTTGTCGAAAAACCCATGGCGGTGGATCTTGCGGGCGCGACTGCTATGCTCAAGGCGGCTCGCAACAACCCGACGATGATCGATTTCGAATTCACGGAAGTGCCGGCGTGGCGTCGTGCCAAAGCGCTGATCGATCAAGGCGCGATCGGACGGCTACGCCATGTGATCGTGACCTGGAACGTGGAGAATAAATCGACGCAACAGCGGTTGAAGAACTGGAAGACCAGCGCGGCGGCGGGGGGTGGCGCGCTCGGCAACTTCGCGAGCCATTCGTTGCATTACCTGGAGTGGTTTTGCGGCCCGATCGCGGAGCTGACGGCACGACTGTCCGGCCTGCCGGACGATCCGGAATTCGAAGTGACCGCCGTGCTGGCGCTCGGTTTCACGTCTGGCGCGACCGGAAGCTACGTCATCAGTTGCGCATCTTATCTCGGTTCCGGTCACCGCCTCGAATTCTATGGCGAGGACGGCACCCTGGTGCTCGCGAATATGACCACCGACTATGCGCGCGGGTTCACATTAAGCCACGCACGGCGGCCGGCCGCGACGCTGGCGCCGGTCGCGGTTGACGCCGATCCGCTGGATCGGACCTTTCCGGACGGACGTATTGCACCGGTTTCGCGGCTGGCCGGCCGCTTCCTCGATGCGATCGAGCAGCGCAAATCCGTTTCGCCAGGATTTACCGAAGGCTATCGCGTCCAGGTCCTGCTCGACGCGGCGCGGCGCTCGCATGCGCTCGGCCGCACAATCGAGACCAGACAGGCCGTGACGATGGAGGTGGCCCGGTGAAGCGAATTCTGGTCACCGGCGGCAGCGGATTCATCGGCTCGGCGCTGGTGAAGGCGCTGGTCAAGGACGGCAATCGCGTGCGCGTGTTCGACGACAATTCGCGCGGAGCGCCGCGGCGGCTTAAAGAAGTCGAAAAAGACATCGAGTTCGTGGCCGGCGACGTGCGCAACGCGGAAGCCGTCACCAATGCGGCGCGCGCAACCGACGAAGTGCATCATCTCGCGTTCGTCAACGGCACGGAATTCTTCTACAGCATGCCGGAGCTGGTGCTGGATGTCGGCGTGAAGGGCATGCTCAACGTGGTCGACGCCTGCCGCAGCAACGACGTCCGAACGCTGGTTCTGGCTTCGAGCTCGGAAGTCTATCAGACGCCGCCGAAAATCCCGACCGACGAGACTGCGCCGCTGATCGTGCCGGATCCCACCAACCCGCGATACTCCTACGGCGGCGGGAAAATCATCAGCGAGCTGATCGCGATCAACTACGGGCGGAAATTTTTCGACCGGGTGTTGATATTCCGGCCGCACAATGTCTATGGACCGGACATGGGATGGGAGCATGTGATCCCGCAGTTCGCGATGCGGTTGAAGAAGGCCGCAACGCAGCACAAGAGCGGGAAGCTGCCGTTCGAGATCCAAGGGGGCGGCCAGCAGACGCGCAGCTTCTGTCACATCGACGATCTGGTGCGCGGCGTGATGGTGATGCGCACGAAAGGCGAGCACCTCGGCATCTATCACGTTGGGACCACCGAAGAGGTCACGATCGCCGAGGTTGCCCGCCGCATTGCGGCGCACGCCGGCCGCGACATCGAACTCGTGTCGCGCCCGGCGCCGGCCGGCGGCACCGATCGGCGGTGCCCGGATATTTCGAAACTCAGCAAGCTCGGCTATTCGCCGCAGGTGCCGCTCGCCGTTGGTCTGCCGCCGACGGTGGACTGGTACTGGGCGAACGAACAGCTTGCGCCACGGACCTAAATCATTGCATCACGGTCCCCAACAATAATTGAGTGAAAGCGCAAAGCGACTCCCCTCTCCCGTGAGGGTTAGAAAAGGAGACAGCGACGTGTTTCCCACAAAAGTCGCCCGCGCGGCCGGCAGCGGAGCAAGCGTTCCGGTCGAATGCTGCCAGGTCTGCGGGCACGACAAGCTCGAAACGGTGCTGTCGCTTGGATACATGCCGCCGGTGAACCAAATGGTCCCGGTCGGACAGGTGCCGCGGCAGCAACCGTGGTTCCCAACCACCCTGCTCTATTGCGGTCAATGCGAGTTGGTGCAGCTCGGCGTCGCAGTCGACCCGGTCATCATCTTCCCGCCGGAATATCCCTACACCAGCGGGATGACGAAGATTCTGCGCGACAATTTCGCCGAGCTCTATGCCGAGTCCTCCAAGATGCTCGGCCTCAAAAAAGAAGATCTCGCAATCGACATCGGCTCGAACGACGGCACGCTGATCTCGAATTTCCAGAAGGGCGGCCATCGCATCCTCGGCATCGAGCCGACGGACGTGGCGAAGATCGCGAATGAACGCGGCATCCCGACTTTGCAGCGCTATTTCAGCAAAGACGTGGCGCGCGAGGTGAAACAGGCGCACGGTGCGGCGAAAGTCATCACCGCAGCCAATTGCTTCGCCCATATCGAGGACATTCACGCCATCGTCGACGGAATATTGGAGATGCTTGCGCCCGACGGCGTGTTCATATCGGAATCGCACTATCTGATCGGGCTGCTCGACCGGCTGCAATATGACACGATCTATCACGAACACTTGCGTTACTACTCGGTGGGCAGCCTTGCGCATCTATTGTCGATGCACGGCCTCGAAGTGTTTCACGCGCGGCCAATTCCGACGCACGGCGGTTCGATCCGCGTTTATGCGGCACGTCAAGGAACGCGGCCGGTGCAGGGAAGCGTCAAGACAATGATCGAGGCCGAGCCGCGCGGCGACGCCATGCGCAAGCGGCTGCAAAAATTCCGCAATGACGTGATGCTTTCGAAACTGCGGCTGCTTGCGCTGGTACGCGACATCAAGGAGAAAGGCGGCCGCATCGTCGGCATCAGCGCGCCGTCGCGGGCGTCGACACTGGTGAATTACGTCGGGCTCGACGAGGCGATCGTCGATTACGTCTGCGAGATTAAGGGCTCACTCAAGATCGGCAAATGCATGCCAGGCACGCTGATCCCGGTGGTCGAGGAAAGCCGCATGTTTGGGGACCAGCCGGATTGCGCCATCATCTTCTCCTGGCACATCGCGGAGGAGCTTGCGCCAAAGTTGCGGTCCAAGGGCTATCGCGGCATGTTGGTGACGCCACTGCCGGTTCCAAAGGCGCTGTGATGGAGTAGCGAATGGTCGAAGTTTTCGTCGCAAAGGCTGCCGAATTCCCCGACGGGGAGCGGCGCATCGTTCGGAACGGCGCGCACGAGATCGGCGTGTTCAACTGGCAGGGCAAGTACTACGCCTACGCCAACATGTGCCTGCACCAGGGCGGCCCAGCGTGCGAGGGCCTGATCATGCACAAGGTCGAGGACGTACTGGGGCCGGACCGCACCTGGGTCGGGCAGAAATTTTCCGACGACAAGGTGCATTTCGTCTGTCCGTGGCACGGCTACGAATACGACATAAGGACCGGCGAATGTGCGGCCGACCGCAGGCTGCGCCTGAGGAGCTATAATGTGGTGCGGCGGGGCGAAGATATTTTCGTCGCCGTGTGAACTCGAAGGATAGGGTGCTCCATGGAACTTCCGCTCAGCGAAAACCGCCGGCTCAAGATTGAAGAGTTCGACTCCGGCAAGATGCTCGCCCATGCGGCGCAGCAGGCGAAGGACCGCGGGTATAAGAATTTCCCGATCGTCGATGTGGACTCCCACCACTATGAACTCGAGTCGTTCAACGAGATTCTCGAATACATGCCCGACCCGGTGTTGAAGCAGCTCGCGCAGGCCGCCAATGCCGGCAATTCCAAGGGTGTCGGCGTGATGCCGGGCGGTGTCGGCTATCAGGACATGGGCGGGCGCGTGACGCGCTATCCGCTGCGCCGCATCGAGAAACCCGAGCCGGGCATTCATCGTGATGTCTCGCTCACGCGACGCTGGATGGACGCGATGGGTGTGGACGTGGCGGTAATTTTCCCCTCGCCGATGCTGCAACTCGGGCTGCACCCGCAGGTCGAAGCCGAGGTGGCGCTGGCCTGGGCCTATAATCGCTGGCTCTGCGAGCGCGTGCTGGCCGAAGAACCGCGCATCCGCTCCATGCTTTACCTGCCGTTCAACGATCCGGAAGCGAGCTTCCGCATGGTGAAGGAATTTGCCGGCAAGAGGGGCGTGGTCGGTTTCATGGTCACGGCGGCGCGGCACCGGCCCGTGCATCATAATTCCTATATGAAGATTTACGCCGCTCTCGAAGAACGCGATCTGCCGCTCGCGTTCCACGCCGGCTATAATTGGAACGAGCAGTCGATGACCCTGATGAACAAGTTCATCTCGGTGCACGCGATTGGATTCGTGTTCCACAACATGGTGCACCTGACCAACTGGGTGCTCAACGGCATCCCGGAACGATTCCCGAAGCTGAAAGTGATCTGGATCGAGAGCGGGCTCGCCTGGCTACCGTTCATCATGCAACGGCTCGACAACGAATACATGATGCGTTCGTCGGAATGTCCGGCGCTCAAGAAGCTGCCAGGCGAATACATCACCGACATGTTCTACACCTCGCAGCCGATGGAAATTCCGCGCGACATGAGCCTGCTGCAGGCGACATTCAAGTGCATCAAGGCCGAGAGCCAGTTGCTCTACTCGTCCGATTATCCGCACTGGGATTTCGATCTGCCGAGCACGATCTACGATCTGCCGTTCCTCGACGAGAAAACCAAGCGCAACATCCTGGGCGGCAATGCGGTGCGGCTGTTCAATCTCGATATCGGCGCGGGCAAGCTTGCGAAGGTGGCGTAAGCATGAAGGCGATCGTGGACGGACACGTCGTGGCGGAAAGCGCCGATATCATCGAGAACGGCGGCTACCAGTATTTTCCGCCGTCGGCGGTGCGGCTGGAGTGGCTGGAGAAGACTCCGAAGACACCCTCCGATCTCGAATGTCCGCACGTCGTGCAATTCTACGATGTGGTGATCGACGGCGTGCGGCACGCGCGCGCGGCCTGGGTCTACGAGGCCCCACAGCCGGCCAAGAAGCAGATCGCGCATCGTTTCGGCTTCTGGAAGGACGTCAAAGTCGTCTGAGGCTATCGCTTGACGACCGTAAAGCTTTTGGACAGCAGCCGGCGATTGCCGTCCCAGATTTCTACGGTCCAGATTCCCGGAACCAGTTCCCACGGTTCATCCAAGGTGTAGGCGACGAAACCTCCGGTGCCGATCGGCACAGATATGACCTCTTCGTCGCGACGCAGCGGCTGATTGAGGAAGGGCGATTTCAATCCCGCGCCGGGAAAGATCCAGACTTTCCGGACTTCGGCGGCGGTGGCGTCGAACGTACCAATCGTCTTGAATTCCACACCGAATTCTACCCCGGTCCGAAACGGCACGATCGAGGTGGTGGTGATCTGCTGCACGTCTCTGACGGTGCATCGATTCACACCCAAGGTGTCGCGCTGGCAAGACTGCGGGTTGGAAGTATAGATGCCGTATCCGACCAGTTCGATGCGCTGGATTTGTGATGCGTGCGCGACGGCGCCCGTCAGTGAAATTGCCAGCGCGCCTATCAGCGCCAATCGCATCGCTGTCCCCGCGTTGATCCGATTGCTTCTGCCGCGCCGCCCTCAAACGATCGTAGCCAAAAGTGGCTGAACCTGCCAAGCTCTATCCATGAAAGGTGTCGTTCTTCGGCAGATCAGACTGATCCGGCCAGCTTGCGCTTTTACCGCCGCGCTCATCGCCGCATTTGCCGGACTTTCACCGACCGTGGCGCGAGCCGCCTATCCGGAGCGAACGATCACGCTGATTGTTCCATTCCCGCCAGGCGGACCAACCGACATCGTTGCGCGTATTCTCGCGGTCCAGCTCTCGCAGTCGCTCGGCCAGCAGGTGATCGTGGACAATCGCGGCGGTGCGGCCGGCAATATCGGCATGGGCCAGGCCGCGCGCATCACGCCGGACGGCTACACGCTGCTCGTGACCTCGACCGCGATCGCGGTCAATCCGGCGCTGTTCAAGAACCTGCCGTACGATCCGTTCAAGGATTTCGTTCCGATTTCGGAACTGGTCAATGCGCCGAATGTGCTGGTGGTGCATCCCAATTCCGGGATGAAGACGCTAGCCAATCTGATCGCAAAGGCGAAGGCCGCGCCGGGCACGTTCAACTACGCGAGCCCGGGTGCGGGAACCAAATCCCATCTCACCGGCGAATTGCTGAAAATCCGCGCCGGGATCGAGATGCAGCATGTGCCGTTCCGCGGCGCAGGGCCGGCCGCACAGGCGGTGCTGGCCGGTACGGTGCAAGTCGGATCGGTGGCGCTCGCCGCCGCCGAAGGACTGATCAAAAGCGGAGAGCTGCGCGCGCTCGCGGTCACGGGCGCGCAGCGCTGGTTCTCGCTGCCGGAGGTGCCGACCATGATCGAGTCGGGTTTCCCGGGATTCGTCTCCGACACATTCAATGCGCTGTTTGCGCCGGCCGGCACGCCGCCGGAGATCGTTGCCCGGCTGGTGCAGGAAACCCGCGCGGCCATGCAGCAGCCGACCGCTCGCGCGTTGGCGCGCAAAGCCGGCTTCGAGATCGTTGCCGGCACGCCCGAGCAGCTCGCCGCGCGCGTGGCCGCAGAGGTGCCGAGCGTGCGGGAGCTGGTGGCAAAAGCCGGCATCAAGCCGGAATAGCGCGGGAAATCTGGTACAGCTGGGTGGACTCGAACCACCGACCTCTTGGTCCACAGCCAAGCGCTCTAACCAACTGAGCTACAGCTGCACGTGGATGCCGGCGAACCTATGGGCAAAGGTTTGAATTGGCAAGCCGCATCCAGGCGCGTGAAAACGTAAGATAAACCGACAATTACGACGGCGTTCGGGCAATGAAGTTCAAAACCGTCGACGATCTGTTACGATGCCGAACGACGGTCAAACGACGGGAGCGCCGAATGATACGATCACCGGACGCGTGCAACTTATCGTGCTGGCGGTTCCGTCGGCGGCACCGCGGCGGTGGCGGGCGGAAAATTGCGCGCGCTCGCCGTGACATCTTCGCAACGCATACCGGGCTACGAGAATGTGCCGACGGCGGCCGAGACTTTCCCCGGGTTCAACTTCACCGGCTGGATGACGCTGGTGGCGCCGGCCGGCACGCCGGCCGAGGCGGTGAAGAGAGTGAATCGCGAGCTGGTAACAATTCTTAACGACCCAAGCATCGTGAAACGCCTGCGCGACATCGGATTCTTTACCGATGGGGCAGGCACACCCGAAACGACCGGTCAATTTATCCGCACCCAATACAATGATTGGGGGAAGGTCGTGTGGGAAATCGGTCTGGCGCCGGAATAATGTGGACGTTGCCGGCCTGAGCCGATTAAAATTTCAATTAAATGCGGTTCGATTATGCCTGCGGCGCCCCGGGGGGCGAACGCCGATGAACGAGCATGCCTTGCTGCCCGACACACTGCGCGATCGGCGGCTATCCATGCATGCGTTGAGCGCGGCACCAGCGTGGCTCTGGAGTCCCGATGGCACAAAAGTCTTGTGGGCGAATCCGACAGGCGCGGCGATATTAGGCGCGGCATCGCCCGCGGCGGCCGTTGCCGGTCCAAGCGATCCATCGATCAAAAATCAGATCGCAAATCTTGCCGGTACCATGTCGGTCAACGCAGCGCCGCGACTGGCGAAGCTGCGCGGATTCACGGTCGGGTTCGGACGCGCGCTGACGTGCTTGTGTTCGCTCATTCCGTTCGATGAGCGTCAAAACGCGATGCTCGTGGTTTCAGTCGAGCCGGCGGGCCCGCATCTCTCGCTCAAGGAACAGGTTCATCGATTGCTGGCCGGCATCGGCTCACCGTTGGCATTCTTCTCGATCGACGGAAAGTTGATCGACGGCACGCCAGCCGGAACGGCGAAGCTCGGCGGCTTGAGTACGCTCGAAGCGCTCGGCGTGGAAGCGTTGGCGGCGCAAGCGTTGGCAGAAGGCCACGCCAGCAGCGGCGCAATCGAAATCGACCGAATTGGCAGCGCGCCGACGATTGCATTGATGGTGACGTTTGCGCTGCACGGCGCGACGCCCGCCAAATCCTCTGATTTACCCGCGCAAGCGGCTGGCCGCGCTCCTGCCCGACCGCAAGTCCAGCAACCGTTGCGCTTCGTGTGGCAGATGGACGCCGATGGCCGTTTCACGCTCGGCTCCGACGAGTTCAGCAAGGCGCTCGGACCACGCACCGCAACCGCGTTCGGGCGGCCGTGGCAGGACATTTCATCGGCGCTCGGACTCGATCCCGAGGGCAAAATTGCCCGCGCCGTCGCGAGCCGCGAGACCTGGAGCGGGATTACGCTCGCCTGGCCGGCGGATGACATCAGCGAACGTCTGGCGGTGGAACTGTCGGGATTTCCGATATTCGACGGCGACCGCGTGTTCCGCGGCTATCGCGGATTCGGCATATGCCGCGATGTAGCACGACTTGCGCAGCTGATGCAGGCGCGGCGCGGCACGGCAGCCCCGCGCGCTCCCCTGGCGCCGCCGAAAGACGTGGTGGAGCCGAAGCGACCCGCTGAAGCCCTGCCGCCTGCTCCGCCATCTGAGCCACCTTCCGCGCCGCCGCCTGAGACAACGACGCCCGTGTCCGAGCGGCCGGTACTCACGGTCGTGCCGCCGTCGAAGAATGTCGTGCCATTCCGCTCATCAGCGCCTTCTCCGGGCTTGAGCCCGGTCGAGCGCAAGGCCTTCCACGAGATTGCGCGGCAGCTCAGCTCGCGGCTGGGTATCCCGCGTGTCGAACCGCCTCAGACAGGCCCAAGTGAGCCGACAGCGCCAAGCGAGCCTCCTTTCGACCTTACGACCGAACGCATGGCGGAAGCGACGGAAGTCGGCGCGGAAAACAGAGCTCAACCCGCCGACATCACCGTCACGGAGACGATATTCGACCGCTTGCCGGTCGGCGTGCTGCTCTACCGTGGCGACCAATTGATTCACGCCAACCGCATCCTGCTTGAGTGGACCGGCTATCGCTCAATCGAGGCGCTGGCCGAAGCCGGCGGCATCGATCGCCTGTTCAGCGACACAGGTCTCGATCTTGCGCCCGAAACCGGCGCGAAAACTCTGGCGATCTCCACGATCAGCGGCGAGCAGCTGCCGGTCGAAGGCCGGCTCTACACTATTCCCTGGGAAGGCGAAGCCGTGCTGGCGCTCGTGCTGATGCTGGCATCCGCGGTGGCGATCGACCGCCAGCGCACCGCCGAGATGCGATTGCGGCACGTGGAAGCCGAAGCGCGCGAGCTGAAATCGATCCTCGATACCGCCACCGATGGCGTCATCGTGCTGGATGCCGTGGGAAAACTGCTCTCAGGCAATCGCAGCGCGGAGGCATTGTTCGGCTACGAATCGCATGAGCTTACCGATATGACGTTCGCCGACCTGTTTGCGCCCGAAAGCGAGCGAACCGCGCTCGACTATCTCGACGGGCTCACGCGCGCAGGCGTCGCGAGCGTGCTCAACGACGGGCGCGAAGTGATCGGCCGTGTACGCCAGGGCGGGCTCATTCCGCTGTTCATGACCATGGGCCGAATCGGCGATGGCGACGAGAAGCTCTGCGCGGTGTTCCGCGATATCACGCAATGGAAAAAGGCGGAAGAGGAGCTGCTCGAATCCAAGCGACAGGCGGAAAAAACATCTTTGGCCAAATCCGAATTCCTCGCCAAGATCAGTCATGAGATCCGCACGCCGCTCAATTCCATCATCGGTTTTTCCGAGGTGATGATGGAGGAACGATTCGGCCCGATCGGCAACGAACGCTATAAGCAATATCTCGACGACATCCACGCCTCGGGTCAGCACGTGGTCTCACTGCTCAACGACCTGCTCGACCTTTCCAAGATCGAAGCCGGCAAGTTGGAACTCACGTTCACGCGCGTGAACCTCAACGAGCAGGTACAGCAATGCGTCGCCTCGATGCAGCCGCAAGCCAACCGCGAACGTATCATCATCCGCACCTCGCTGGCGTCGACGTTGCCGCAGATCGTGGCCGACGCGCGTTCGGTTCGTCAGATCGTGATCAACCTGCTGTCGAATTCGATCAAATTCACCGGCGCCGGGGGACAGGTGATCGTGTCGACTGCGTTCAATGACGCCGGCGAAGTCATCCTCCGCGTGCGCGACACCGGGGTCGGCATGAGCGAGCAGGATCTTGCGACCGCGCTCGAGCCGTTCCGGCAGCTTGCGACCTCCGCGCGCTGGGGATCGAACGGCACCGGACTCGGTCTGCCGCTCACGAAGGCCCTGGTGGAGGCCAATCGCGCCAGCTTTTCGATCTCGAGCCGGCCGAACGCCGGCACGTTGGTCGAAATCTCATTTCCCGGCACGCGCGTGCTGGCCGAGTGAGCGCAGAGCGGACGTCTGCGATCGGCGCCTGACTTAAGATCCGCCGCCGGGCACGAAACACAAAATCTTGTGTTCGCCCGTCGGTTGGCCATTTTCGTAGATCGGGTTGTACCAGACCACGGCCTCGGAGAACGGATTGCCCTTGTCGTAGATCACGACTTCGGGCGGCACGGGCGTCCAGACCTGATTGATCGGTACCCAATAGCTGTTGTTCCGCATGTCATATTCGGTGCGGTGGCCATCGGCATAGGAGCAACAAAGTTTCCCGCTGGGTGACTTCATTGACTCAAACCATTGCCGGATCTGAGGCGGGACATTACGCAACTCATCCCTGTCCATTGCTCCCACCTTGCTGGCTAAAAAAGCAGCAGCGAGGGCGAGCGCAACTACGACGCTAGTCGACGTAATTTTGAGGATCGGTTTGTGCATTCGCCAAGCTCCATTGCAAGAACGAGACGTTCCAACGCAAGGACAAGACGCTGCAATGCAAGAACCAGACCAGCCTACCAATGCGTGTGTATTGGGCAGGCAAATGGTTAATAAATGATTAACATCGTATGGATGAGACCAAGGGGCGTCCTGCCCAGCAATCGATCAGTCTATGCTTTGCCGACAAGCCATGAGGCCCAGCCATGCCAATCGCCAAGGTCCGCGGAATCAACATCGCCTATCAGATCGTCGGCGACAGCGGGCCCTGGATCGCGCTGACGCCGGGCGGTCGGCGCGCGCATCATGAATTTCTGCCGCTTGCCCGCAAATTGGCCGCGGCTGGGTATCGCGTATTCCTGCACGACCGACGCAACACCGGTGCGTCCGATATTCTGATCGCGGGCGAGGAGCCGGAGGAATCGCTCTGGATCGACGACCTTTACGAGCTGCTGTCGCAGCAAGGCGCGTTACCCGCATTCATCGGTGGATCGTCAGCGGGGGCGCGGATGTCGATCCGCTTCTATTTGCGGCATCCGGAGGCGGTGCGTGCACTGCTGCTGTTTCGCGTGACCGGCGGGGCGTTCGCGGCGGGGCGATTGCCGGAGAATTACTACGGCCAATTCATCCGCGCCGCCGCGGAGGGCGGCATGGCGGCGGTGTGCGCGACCGAGCAATACCAGGAGCGAATCAAGGCGAACCCGGCCAATCGCGCTCGGCTGATGGCCATGGACTCGAAGACATACATCGCAGTGATGTCGCGCTGGCGGGAGGAATTCTCCAAAGGCGGGCATTTGCCGGTCATGGGCGTGAGCGAAGCCGAGTTGGGCTCGATCACGGTCCCGACGGTGGTTATTCCGGGCAACGACAACACCCATTCATCGGCAAGCGGGCGTGCGGCGGCCAATTTGATCCCCGGCGCGCTGCTGCACGAATTGCCCATCAAGGATCAGGACATCGCCCTCATACCGTTCGAAGAATGGGCGCCGTACGAGGACGAGATCGCGCGCGTGTTCGCCGATTTCATGCGTGGGGTCGCGATGCGGCGCGCCGGATAGGTCCGATGGCTTTGGACAAGGTCAAGAAGGCGCATTTCATCGGAATCGCCGGCAAGGGAATGAGCGCGACCGCGCTGCTGTTGCGGCAGATGGGCTGCAAGATCAGCGGATCGGACGACGGGTTCTACCCGCCGGTGAGCGAATATCTCGCGCGCGCGAACATTCCGTTCTCCAAAGGCTACAGAAAAGAACACATCCCGCCGGACGCCGACATCATCGTCATCGGCAAGAACGCCAAACTGACGCGCGAGGAAAACGACGAGGTGCGCGCGGCGTTCGAGAGCGGCAAGCCGGTGCGCTCGTTTGCGGATGTACTGGAGGAACTGACCGAGGGCAAAGACACGATCGTGGTGGCCGGCAGTTACGGCAAGTCGACCTGCACCGCATTGCTGGCCTGGTGCCTTGCACATGCGGGCAAGGATCCCAGCTATTTCATCGGCGAAGTGACGAACGGTTTCGACGCCTATGCGCATCTCGGCAACAGCAGCCTGTTCGTGCTCGAAGGCGACGAATATCCTTCGGCCAATTGGGACGACCGCTCGAAATTCCTCCACTATCGGCCGAGGAATATTCTTCTGACGTCGGCCACTCACGATCACATCAACGTATTTCCGACGCACGAAGAATATCTGGCACCCTTTCGCGCGCTGCTGAAGCTGCTGCCGCCGGACGGATTGCTGGTCGCCAATCAAACCGAGCAGTACGCGCGGGAGCTGGTGCAGGAGCGTTCGGGCAAAACCGTATACTACGGGCTCGAGGACGCCGCCTGGCACGCCGAGAAAATCCAATACGGCAGCCAGACGACATTCAAGCTCATGCGCGAAAAGGATATGGTCGTCCCGCTCTCCACGTCGCTGCTCGGCGCGCACAATATCGAGAACATCGTCGGCGTGGGCGCCATGCTGCTGGAAAAGAAACTGCTGTCGGCCGGCGAACTGGCGGCGGGCATCGCCACGTTTCAAGGCGTCAAGCGTCGGCTTGACCGCAAATCCCACAAGACTTCGATCCCGATTTTCGAAGGCTTCGGATCGTCCTACGAAAAAGCCAAAAGCGCCATTTCGGCGATCCAGAAACATTTCCCCAGGCAACGGCTGATGGTCGTGTTCGAACCGCACACGTTTTCGTGGCGCAACCGCGGCGCACTCAAGTGGTACGACGACGTATTCGCGGGCGCGGCGAAGGTGTTCATCTACGAACCTGCGGCGCAGGGCGCCAATACGCACGCGCAACTCTCGCAGGAGGAGATCGTCGCGCATGTGAAAGATGCCGGTTTTGACGCAGAGGCGATCCAGGAGCCCGCTGCGGGATTGAAAAATATCGACCGCAGCCTTGAGAAAAACGACGTGATCCTGCTGCTGACTTCCGGTAATCTCGGTGGGCTGATCGAAACAATACCGCGCTTGGCCGAGCAAAAATTTCCGGCCAAATAAACAATATGCGGGACCAAGAGGAAGCGTCATGCGCGCAAAAATATTCTGGCTTGCGGTCTGTGCGCTTTTCCTGCCAACGCAGATCGCGTTTGCGCAAAACGTCACAGTCGGCGCGGCCAGCACGACGAGCGATGCCCCAATCTACATCGCGGACAAGAAGGGTTTCTTCAAAGCGGAAGGCCTGAGCGTCACGGTGTCGAATTTCCGCTCGGCTGCCGACATGGTGGCGCCGCTCGGCTCCGGTCAGTTAGACGCCGGTGCGGGCTCCGCCTCGGCCGGGCTCTACAATGCGGTGTTGCGCGGCATCAAGATCAAGATCGTGGCCGACAAGGCGTCATCACCGCCCGGTTACGGCGCGACGAAAATCCTGGTGCGCAAGGATCGTGTGGCCAGCGGGCGATTCAAGGAGCTCAAGGACCTCAAGGGCATGAAGTTCGCGATGAATGCGCCGGGGGTGAGCAATACGGCCACGCTCTACACGCTGCTGAAATCCGCGGGCCTAAAATATTCCGACGTCGAGACCGTGAACCTGCCGTTTCCCGAGCATGTGGTGGCGCTGAAAAACAAGTCGGTCGATGCCTCGGCTTCCGTCGAACCCGGGCCCGCGATCGCCATCAAGAATGGCGACGCGGTGCTGGTCAAGTCGGACGACGAAATCCTGCCCAATCACCAGATTGCCGTGCTGCTCTATTCGGAGGATTTCGCGCGCAAGCGGCCAGATGAAGCCAAACGCTTCATGCGTGCCTATATCCGCGCGGTCCGCTTCTATAACGGAGCGCTCAAGAATGGAAAGCTCGACGGCCCGAATGCGGACGAGGTGATCGCCATCCTTTCGGAGGCGACGCCGATCAAAAGCCGCGAAATCTACAAGCTGATCACGCCGACCGGAATGAATCCGGATGGACACGTGAACAGTGAAAGCCTTGCGTATGATCTCGCCTTCTACACCGAGCAAGGCCTGATCAAGGGCAAGGTCAATCTGGCCGAAGTCGTTGATGATTCTTTCGTCGAGGCCGTGCTGAAGGAACTCGGACCGTATAAACCGTAGCGCGGAGGACGTTTTGCTGGACCGCACCGCATCGATGGCCGACCGCCTTGCCATGCGCACGGGCAATGCGCTCAAGATCGGGCTGTTCGGCGCCAACTGCTCCTCCGGCCGCTCAGCCACCAAGGTGCCGGAGCGTTGGCAGGCGACGTGGCCGGAATGCCTGCGCCTTGCGCGGATGGCGGAAGACGCCGGCATCGATTTCATGCTGCCGATCGGACGCTGGAAGGGTTACGGCGGGGAGACCGATTTTCACGGATCCACATTCGAGACGGTGACTTGGGCGACGGGGCTGCTGGCCGCGACCAAGCGCATCACCGTATTCGGTACCGTGCACGCGCCGCTGTTCCATCCGCTGATCGCAGCCAAGGAATTCGTAACCGCCGATCACGTGGGCGAGGGTCGTTTCGGACTCAATCTCGTCGCCGGCTGGAATGAAGGCGAGTTCGACATGTTCGGCGTCAAGCAGCGCGACCATGAAACCCGTTACGAGTTCGCGCAGGAATGGCTCGACACGATCAAGCGCGCGTGGTCGGAGCCCAACGAGTTCGATTTCGAGGGGCAGTTTTTCAAGCTTTCGGGCGTGAAGGCATTTCCAAAGCCCTATGGCGGAACACGGCCGATCATCATGAATGCGGGCTCGACGCCGACCGGACAGGCTTTCGCGCTGCGAAACTGCGATGCGTTCTTCACTGCCACGGCCGCCTCGCGTACCTCGATGGACGCGAATGCCAAGAAAGTCGCAGAGATCAAGGAACAAGCACGGGGATTCGGCCGCCAGATCTCGGTCTATACGGTCGGGCAGGTCGTATGCCGCCCCACCCAGGGCGAGGCGGAGGATTATTATCGTCACGCGGTGATCGAAAACGCCGACTGGGGCGCGGTGGAAGGGATGCTGGCGCTGAAAAACATCACCCGGCAAACGGTGTCAGCGGAGGAATACGAGGAGAAACGCGCCTATTTCGCCTCACGGGCTATTGGCGGTTATCCTTTTGTCGGCGCACCAGACCGCGTGGCGGAAGAGCTCGCCAGCATCAGCAAAGCCGGCATAGAGGGCATTGCGGTTTCATTCGTCAATTATCTCCATGAGGCGCCTTATTTTTGCGATGAAGTCTTGCCGCGATTGGTGCGGCACGGTGTACGGGTCAAACATTAACCGGCATAAATGAGACACAAATTCGTGTTGGCTTGACCCGATTACACTGAATAGCGGAATCGGCTAGTATCCGCCTCAGGTTTGTTGAGGAACGCACATGCTCCGAACGGTCCGTTTGTTCCTGGCACTGACAGCGTTGCTGCTGGCAGGTCCGCTCGCGCGCGCAGCCGAACAGGTGGACCTTCTGCTCGTGCTCGCCTCTGACGTTTCGCGCAGCGTCGATCAAGCGAAATTCAAGCTGCAGCGCGATGGTTATGTCGCAGCCTTCTCAGACAAGCGCGTGCTCGACGCCATCGCCTCCGGCCGGTATCAGCGCATTGCCGTTTGCTTCGTCGAATGGTCGGGGGTCGGCGCTCAAAAGCTGCTGATCGATTGGATGATCATCAATGGAACGGACTCGGCGCACAAATTCGGCGACAATCTGCTCGAGTTGCCGCGTTCGTTCGCGGAGCGAACCTCGATCAGCGGCGCGATCGATTTTTCCATGACCTTGTTCGATCAAGCGCCTTATCAATCGGAGCGTCATACGATCGACGTGTCCGGCGACGGCACCAACAATTCCGGCCGCGATGTGACGGGGGCGCGAGACGCCGCGGTCGCCAAGGGCGTCACGATCAACGGCCTCGTCATCTTGAGCGACCGGCCGATGGCTTGGAATCCCGAGCACACAAATCCGCCGGGCGGGCTTGAGAACTATTATCGCGAGAACGTGGTCGGCGGGCCGGGAGCTTTCGTCATCGTGGCGCAGGATTTCAACTCGTTCGGCCAGGCGATCATCAAGAAGCTGATCGCCGAGATCGCGCTCGCGCCCCAGCCGGCGGGTGCCAGGGTCCGCCTGCCCGGCGGGTAAGTCCGGGAATTTCCAACGTCCACCGCAAGCGCTTCAGGCGAGGCCGGGGCGCTTGATCGTTTTTTGGCAGATCGCTAGAGACAACGGGCGGAGTACTTCCAGCGGTCGAGGGCCGAGGCCATGAAGAAAGTCTATCCCGATGCTAAGGCGGCGCTCGCCGGTCTGCTCAAAGACGGCATGATGATCATGGCGGGCGGGTTCGGCCTGTGCGGCATACCGGAAACCTTGATCGTGGCGATCCGCGAATCCGGCGTCAAAAACCTCACCGTCGTTTCCAACAATGCAGGCGTCGACGGCATCGGCCTGGGGATTCTGCTCGACTCCAAGCAGATCAAGAAAATGATCTCGTCCTACGTGGGTGAGAACAAGACCTTTGCCCAGCAATATCTTGCCGGCGAACTCGAGATCGAGTTCAACCCGCAGGGCACGCTGGCGGAGCGCATTCGCGCCGGCGGCGCCGGCATCCCGGCTTTTTTCACCAAGACCGGTGCCGGCACGATGATCGCCAAGGGCAAGGAGGAGCGCGAATTCGACGGCGGCCGCTATGTGATGGAGCGCGGGTTGGTTGCCGATCTGTCGATCGTTCACGCCTGGATGGGCGATACCGAAGGTAACCTCGTGTACCGGAAGACCGCGCGCAACTTCAATCCGATGATGGCGACCGCTGGCAAAGTGACCGTCGCCGAGGTCGAGCACCTGGTGCAGCCGAGCGACATCAATCCTGACCACATCATAACGCCCGGCGTTTATGTCAAACGCATCATCCACGTTCCCAACGCCAAGAAGCACATCGAGCAGCGCACCGTGCGCAAGCGCGAGGCGGCTCCTGCCGGAACCGGAGAGGAAGTGTAATGCCTTGGACCCGCGATCAGATGGCCGAACGCGCGGCGAAGGAGCTGCGCGATGGATTTTACGTCAATCTCGGCATCGGCATTCCGACGCTGGTGTCGAACTACATTCCGAAGGGCATGACCGTACAGCTGCAAAGCGAGAACGGCATGCTCGGTTTCGGACCATTCCCTTACGAAGGCGAAGAGGATCCCGATCTGATCAACGCCGGCAAGCAGACCGTCACCGAATTGCCAACGACCAGCTATTTCTCATCCGCCGACTCGTTTGCGATGATCCGCGGCGGCCATATCGATCTGTCGATCCTGGGCGCGATGCAGGTGGCGGAGAACGGCGACCTCGCCAATTGGATGATCCCCGGCAAGATGGTCAAGGGCATGGGCGGCGCCATGGATCTCGTCGCCGGCGTCAAGAAGGTGGTCGTGGTCATGGAACACACCGCGAAGGACGAAAAGAAGCTGCTCAAGCGCTGCTCGCTGCCGCTCACCGGCGCCGGCGTTGTCGATATGGTGATCACTGACCTCGGCGTCTTCACCATCGACAAGAAGGGACGAGGCGGAATGACGCTCATCGAGCTTGCCCCCGGGGTCTCGCTCGCGGAGATCAAGGCCAAGACCGAAGCCGATTTTCAGCCCGCGCCGGGCCTGCACTGAGCCGCGCGCGGTCGGAATTGGCGCTCTTTCGCGGACAAGGGTGCCGGTCGTTGCTCGCCTGTCATGGGCATGGGCGGAGCCCTTTGTCGCGGCCTTGAAAGCGTCACAGAACGATCCCATGGTTGCAGCATTGATCTTACGAGTTATAGTCGGTGGCCGTTTGGTAACCCCTATATTTTGGAATTATCCGTGACCGTTGCGACTGGGCTGAAGCGACTGGGATACGCCGTTGCCGCCGTCATCTTGATTGGCGTCGGCTCGATGGCGCTGATGTCGCTCCTGATCTCAAGCGACAAGGTGCGCGAAGACGCCAAGAGCGAGATCCGCAAGGTCACCGGACTCGATCTGATGTTGCGCGGCGAAGCGAAAGTCTCGCTGTTCCCAACCGGCTCGGTCACTTTCAACGATGTGGTGCTTGGGGAGGACGGCGCAAGCGTGCCGGCGTTGGCAACCGGACGGTTGACGGCGCGGCTGCGGCTCTTGCCGTTGTTCATCGGCCGCATCGAAATCGCCGACGTGGCGCTCGACCAGCCGCGGATCAATCTGACGATCAATGCCGACGGCCGCTCGAACTGGTCGGGACTGATCGCATCGCTGGCGCGCGCGCTGGGGCCGAAGGAAAATCGCGCGAATCAGGAATCGTCGTTTTCGGAAATTCTAGTGCGCGGGGGCACCATCGTGTTGAGCGACACCGCGCGCGGCATGACCGAAATGGTGACCGGCGTGGACCTCGCGCTGGCCTGGCCCTCGATCTCCAAGAGCTTCGCCGCCACCGGCCGGCTCGTGTGGCACGGCGAGCCGATCGACGCCAGCGTATCGTTGAACGACTTTCCCTCCGCGCTGGCCGGCGAGCGCTCGGGCTTGAGAATTCGCCTCACCGGCGCACCGTTGAAATTGGCGTTCGAAGGCCAGATGAGCGGGTTGCCGACGCTGAAAATCGAAGGCACGCTTGCCGCCGATTCCACATCGCTGCGCAATACGCTGCGCTGGATGGGTCAAAAGCCGCTGCCGGGCGGCGGATTTGGTCGATTCGCCCTCAAAGCACGGACCAGCGTGGCGGGCGGCACGATCGCGCTGTCGAGCGTCAATGTCGAGCTCGACGGCAATGCGGCCGAGGGCGTGCTGACTTTCGCGACGGACGGACGGCAAACCTTGCAGGGCACGCTTGCGGCCGACGACCTCGACCTGACGCCCTATGTCTCCACGGTGCGGCTCGTCACCGCCAACGAGCGCAATTGGAACGAACTGCCGATCGTGCTCGACGGTCTGAACGGGCTTGATCTCGATCTACGGCTGTCGGCCGCGAAAATCACCATTGGGCGCGCAAAAGTTGGGAAGACCGCAGTGGCGGCGAACCTGCGGGGCGGGCGGCTGACGGTGACGATCGGCGAATCGAATGCTTTTGGCGGGGTCATCAGGGGCTCGTTCACGCTGGCCGCAACCGACCTCGGCGCCGATGTGAAATCACAGATGCAGTTCAACGATGTCGACCTTGAGAGCAGCCTCGGCGAGATATTCAACATTCGCGGGCTCGAAGGCAGAGGGAATTTCGCGGTTGCGCTCGAGACTTCGGGCGGCAGCATCCTGGCCATGACCCAGAATTTGAACGGTTCGGTCAACCTGAATGCGCGTGATGGCGCCCTGTTGCGGCTCAACGCCGAGGCCCTGATGCAACGGCTGCTGCGGCGCCCGCTTTCGGGTCCGGGCGATTATCGCAACGGGCGTACGCCGTTCGAAAAGCTGATCGTCAACCTCAAGATCACGCAGGGCAAGGCCAATATCGAGGAGGCGCGGCTCGAAAGCTCGAAGGTTCGTATCACGCTGGAAGGCTCCACCATGATCCCCACGCGCGACCTCGATCTGCGCGGGAATGCCAGCCTGTTCATCAATCGCGCGAACGACGCACCACCGGCATTCGAGATTCCCTTCATCGTGACCGGCTCTTGGGAGGACCCTTTTCCGATCTTTAGTTCTCAAAGTCTGATCGAGCGGGCGCCGGCGGCGGCGCCGCTGCTCGATCCGGGCAGGCGAAACGCGCCCGAAATCGAGAAACAAATCGCGCCCGATCCGCAGAAGAAAAATTCGGCCGAGCCGGACAAGAAGAATGCGGACGACGCCGTACGCAAGGCGATCGATCGGCTGATGGGTGCGGACGTGCCCGCGCCCCCGCCTACCGCGGCCCCCGCGCCCACCGCCCCGGTTACGCCTGCGCCCCCGCAAAATCCGCAATGAATCTGATTACGTGGCGGCGGCGCGCTGCGTGCGTACGCGAACGATTTCGTTATGCTTGGACATCAATGACGCGGCGATCACGCCAATGGCGACGACCGCAATCATGATGGTGCAGACCGCGTTGATCTCCGGCTTCACGCCGAGGCGCACTTCGGAATAGATGCGCAGCGGCAATGTGGTAGCCCCCGGGCCGGTGGTGAAGCTCGCGATCACGAGATCGTCGAGCGAGAGCGTGAATGCCAGCATCCAACCGGCGGCAATGGCCGGAAAAATGAGCGGCAGCGTAATGGTGAGAAAGGCGCGCAGGGGTGGACAGCCGAGATCCATCGCGGCTTCCTCGAGGCTGATATCGAAATCGAGCAGGCGAGCCTGCACCACGACAGTCACGAAACACATGGTCACGGTGGTGTGCGCCATCACGATGGTCCAAAAGCCGCGGTCGACGCCAATTGCGACGAACAGCAGCAGCAACGACAGCCCCGTAATGACCTCGGGCATCACCAGCGGCGCATAGACAAAGGCGGAAAACAGCGTGCGGCCGCGGAACCTGCCGAGGCGCACCAGAGTGACTGCTGCGAGCGATCCGAGGATCGTGGCTGCGGTCGCGGACAGAAGGCCGATGCGAAGCGTGGCCCAGGCGGCATCCAGCATGGCGTCGTCGTTGAGCAGTTCGAAATACCATTTGGTCGACCAGCCGCCCCAGACGGTGACAAGCTTCGAGGCGTTGAAGGAGTAGATGACGAGAATCACCATCGGCGCATAGAGGAACGCAAGACCGACTGTTATCGCGGTCACATTGAAGAATGACAGGCCACGGCGCACGATCAGCGGCCTTTCTCGAGCTCGCGCATCTGCAGATGCTGGTGGTACACGATCGGCGCGAGCAGCAGGCAAAGCAGCACCACAGCAACGGCGGATGCGACCGGCCAGTCGCGGTTGGCGAAAAATTCGTTCCACAAGGTCTGGCCGATCATGATCGATTCCGAGCCGCCGAGCAGATCGGGAATGACGAATTCGCCCACGATCGGAATGAAGCACAGCACGACGCCGGCGACCACACCGGGCAGCGATAGCGGCAGGGTGACGAGCCAGAATGCCTTCCAACGCGGGCAGCCGAGGTCGGCCGCGGCTTCGAGCAACGTCTCATCCATTTTTTCCAGAGCGGCATAGAGCGGCAGCACCATGAACGGCAAATAGGAATAGACGATGCCGATGTAGATCGCGGTATCAGAGGCGAGCCACGCGACCGGCGCGCGGATCAGCCCGAGCGCGAGCAGCGTGTCATTCAATAAACCATCCGGCTGCAGGATGTTGATCCAGGCATAGATGCGGATCAGATAGGCCGTCAAAAACGGTAGAATCACCAGCATGACAAGGATCGACTGCGCGCGGCGCGGTGCGCGCGCGATGCTGTAGGCAACCGGATATCCGGTGAGGAGCAAGAGCAGGGTCGAAATGACCGCAATTGTCAAACTGCGCAGGTACGAAAGCAGATAAATCGTGTCAGACAGCAGCGACGCATAATTTTGAAGCGAGAGCGCGGCGAGAAAATCTTTTATCCCCTGCCAACCGGCATCGGGATCGAATACCGGCCGATAAGGCGGCTGGGCGATCACGGTTTCGGACAGGCTGATCTTCAGCACGATCAGGAAAGGAATGAAAAACAGCACCACGAGCCAAAGCGCGGGAATGGCGATCACGAGCCATACGCCGAATGAACGGCGTTGCTTGCTGCGCATACTCATTGGGTCAGCACCACGCCGGCATCAGGCGAAAACGTCAACCACACGCGCTCATCCCAGCTGATCGGCCGCGCCTGCAATCTGCTCTCGTTCACGGCGGCAGCATGCATGACAAAGCCGTTGTCGAGCTTGACCTTGTAGACCGAGAGATCGCCGAGATAGCCGATGTCGAGAACGGTTCCGACAAAGCAATTTTCTTCGTCGTTCGCGGGCCGGTTCGGCGCGATGTGCAGCTTCTCGGGACGGACGGCAACCCAAACGGTCGCGCCGGGTTTTGCATCCACCCCTTGTGCGACGCGCAGGCGGCCACCGACGACACTATCGATCACCGCGTCCGGCCCCGCCGCGACCACGCGGCCTTCGAGCAGATTGACGTCGCCGATGAAGTCGGCGACCCAACGCGAATTCGGCTGCTCGTAGATTTCCGAAGGGGTCGCGACCTGCGCAAGCCGGCCCTTGTCCATGACACCGATGCGATGGGCGACAGTCATTGCCTCTTCGCGATCATGGGTGACAATGATGAAGGTCAGACCGAGCTTCTGCTGCAAGTCCACCAATTCGAACCGCGTTTCGTCGCGCAACTTGCGGTCGAGCGCCGCGAGCGGCTCGTCGAGCAGGAACACGCGCGGCCGCTTGACCAGCGCACGCGCGAGCGCAACGCGCTGGCGCTGGCCACCGGAAAGCTGGTGCGGTTTGCGGGCGGCAAACGTTTCGAGCTTGACCAGCGCGAGGATGTCACGCACGCGTCCTTCGATTTCGGATTTCGGCAGTCCTTCTTGCTTCAGACCAAACGCGACGTTGCCGGCGACGGTCAGATGCGGGAACAACGCATAGTTCTGAAACATCATATTGACGGCGCGGCGATGCGGCGGCACGTCCGCGATGTCCTCGCCGTCAAGCAAGATGCGACCCGCGCTCGGTTGCTCGAACCCGGCCAGCATGCGCAACAGCGTCGTCTTGCCACAACCCGACGGGCCGAGCAGTGCAAAAAACTCGCGCTCGTAAATGTCGAGCGACAACTGGTCCACAGCCGTGAAGTCGGCAAATTGCTTGCTCACCGCTTCGAAGCGCACAAGCGGGCTTTTTGCCGGATCGGTCCACGGTGCAAAACCGCGCCGTGCGCTGCCGACCATTCGATTCGCCTGCATCCCCATGGCCACACGCTAAACGCAGCGGGCTGGCGGCTCAACACGGGAGTCGCGGAATTGCAGCAGGCGGTCATCGAGGTGAGGAGGACGGGAACGTCAGATCAGTACGACGTCGTCTCCGCTGTCGGTAGCGGTACTATCGGCGTTCCCGCGGTTGATTTGGTTTTTCCGCTCCGCACGCGCGGCCTCGTTGGGGGGCACCACGGTTCCAAATTGCTGGAGGTCGTAGGCGCTGAGGTTGCGCGGCCTGGGGCCGTAATAATCGCCTATTTTCACCATCGGGCGCGGCTTCGCGAAAATCGAGATCAGACGATCAAACAACGCTTTGGTCGACACCGGCTTGAGCAAATATTCGTTGGCGCCGACGTGCATGGCCTCGACCACGCATGATCGCTCGCCGTGGCCGGTGAGGACGATGATGGGAATGCTTGGGAGGGGGAAGGAACCTGGCGAACGCACAGAGCGCACGAACTCTGCTCCGCCAACGTTCGGCATTTCCCAATCGAGAATCACGACGTCCGGCGTAAGCGCCCGGATCGCCTGCAAACCGGTCATGCCATCGCTTGCATCGTAGATTTCCCGCACGCCAATGGCGGAGAGCATGGTGCGCACAACCTTGCGCATATGGTAGTCGTCATCGACGATCAGAATCTTGATCGAGCGGATAAGTTCCTCCAAATGTTTCGGGACCAGCGATTGCGCCGGCGTCTGCGTAAACAGTTGCGAGGTCGAAGACATGTTATGATTCCATGCGTCCGAGGCGCCGTAAAACCAATCGAAAAATTTATCGACGCATTAAACCATTTCCATATTGCGGCGACGCCAATTCAGCCGCCAAACATTTAGACATGTTGTTGATGCCGCATTAACCCTATCAGCACGAAGACGTTCGTGTGCGCCGAACCGCGTCGCGCCAGCCCATCCACTTACGCTCTCGGGATGCCGTATCGAGCTGAGGCTCGAAGCGGCGATCGAGGCGCCAACTCTTGGCGAAGGTTTCCGGGTCGGGGCATACGCCCGCCGCATGACCTGCCAGGAACGCCGCACCGACCGCGGTCGTCTCCATCACCATGGGCCGATCGACGGGCGCGGCGAGAATATCGGCGAGAAACTGCATGGTGAGATCACTCGCGGTCATGCCGCCATCGACGCGCAGGACGGTGCCGGCGCGCGCGGCGGCGGGCCAATCGGCGTGCATGGCCTCAAGCAAATCGCGGGTCTGATAACCCACGGATTCGATGGCAGCGCGCGCGATTTCGGCGGCCCCGGAGTTGCGTGTGAGACCGAAGAGCGCGCCGCGGGCGTTCGCATCCCAATAAGGCGCGCCGAGGCCGACGAAGGCCGGAACCAGATAGACTTGCTCGGCCGGATTGGCGCGCTGAGCAAGACTGTTCACGTCCGCCGCATTCGTAATGATTTTCAACCCGTCGCGCAGCCATTGCACGGCGGCGCCAGCAATGAAAATCGCGCCTTCGAGCGCGTAGGTTCGACGGCCGTCGAGCTGATAAGCGATCGTGGTCAGAAGCTTGTTGCGCGAGCGCACAGGCACGGCGCCGATATTGAGCAACGCAAAGCAGCCGGTGCCATAGGTGGATTTCATCATGCCGGGCGTAAAGCAACCCTGGCCGATGGTTGCGGCCTGTTGATCGCCGGCAATGCCGCGGATCGCGATCGGCGCACCGAATATTTCGGGCAGCGTGTGGCCGAAATCCGCGGCGCAGTCCAGCACCTCCGGCAAAAGTCCCGCCGGGATGCCGAACAATTCTGCAAGCTGCGGATCCCAGGTGCCGTTTGCAATGTCGAGCAGCAACGTACGTGAGGCATTGGTGGCATCGGTCGCGTGCACCGAGCCGCCGGTGAGGCGCCACAGGAGAAAACTATCGACTGTGCCGAAGGCGAGATTGCCCGACTCGGCCGCACTGCGCGCGCCAGGTACATTGCCGAGCAGCCACGCGATTTTCGTTGCGGAGAAATAGGGATCGAGCAGAAGTCCGGTCTTGGCGGATATCATGTCCTCATGGCCGGCGCGCCGCAGGGCCTCGCACACGGCTGCGGTTCGACGGTCCTGCCAGACGATGGCGTTGTATATCGGTTTGCCGGTGGCGCGGTCCCAGACAATTGTGGTCTCGCGTTGATTGGTGATACCGATCGCGGCGATGTCCTTGGCCGCAAGTTTGGCTTGCGTCATGGCCCCGCGCGCAGTCGAGAGCACGGCGCTCCAGATTTCCTCCGGGTCATGCTCGACCCAGCCGGGCGCGGGATAAATCTGCCGGATTTCCTTCTGCGCGATCGCCTTTGGCGCAAGCGTCGCATCGAAAATGATCGCGCGCGTCGATGTCGTGCCCTGGTCGATGGCGAGGAGATGGGTCATCAGGTGTCTGCCGATCGAGGCAGATTATCCCAAAGCGGCACAAAAACGTCAGGCGTTGACTGCTTTCGCGGGCGGTCCGATCATAAAGGTGTGCAGCCTTTCTCGTTCGACCTTCGACAGGCGCATGCCCAGCTTGGTCCGACGGAACAACACGTCGTCGGCGGTCAACGCCCATTCAAACTGCATCAAGTAGCGCACTTCGGCCGCGGTCAGGTCGGCACCGAAATTGGGCCCGAGCTCGCCGAGACTCTTGGCCGTCCCGAGAATGCGGTTGATGCGCGTTCCGTAGGCGCGGACCATGCGTGTGGCGGTCGGCTCGCTCAGGAACGGCCATCGCGAACGGACATCGGCGATCAACTGCTCGATGCCGTCGTGGGAAAAATCGCCGCCGGGCAACGGCACATGCGCGGTCCAGTGCGGCGTATCGCGCAAGACGTGCTTGAGGCGATCTAGCGCTTCCTCGGCCAAGCGGCGATAGGTCGTGATCTTGCCGCCGTAAACCGTCAGCAGCGGAGCTGCGTGCTTGCTCTCGTCGAGCGTCAGATAGTAGTCGCGCGTGACGTCCTCCGGCTTTTTGGAGCCATCATCATGGAGCGCGCGAACGCCGGTGAATATCGCCACCACCTGCTTATTCGTAATCTCGGTCCGGAAATATTCGTTCGCCGCGCCGCAAAGGTATGCGATCTCATCGCCGGTGGGGATGGCCCCGGAGGGATCGTCGGTGAACTCGTTGTCGGTCGTGCCGATGAGCGTGAAATCCCGCTCGAACGGCAATGCGAAAATGATACGACGATCTGAATTCTGGAATATATAACCGCGATCATGGTCGAAAAGCTTTCGCACCACGATATGCGTGCCTTTCACGAGCCGCAGCGGCGGCCGGCCGGGGATTTGCAGGAGATGCTCGGCCACCTGCCCCACCCAAGGACCGGCAGCATTGATGAGGATCCGCGCGGTCATGGGTGCGCGGCGGCCGCGGCACTCGAGCATGAAATGCCAGACGTCGCGCCGGACGACATTGATCATCCGCATCCGCGTGCGGATGGTTGCTCCGCGTTCGGCGGCGTCGAGCACATTGAGGACGACGAGACGCGCGTCATCCACCCAGCAATCGGAATATTCGAAGGCCGAGCGCAGTTCCGGTTTCAACGACTGGCCAGCCGGATCTTGGGTCAAATCCAGCTTGCGGGTCGGCGGCAAAATCTTGCGGCCGCCGAGGTGGTCGTAGATGAAGAGGCCGAGCTGCAGCAGAAGCTTGGAGCGACGTTCGGGATTGATCGGCAGCACGAAACGCATGGGCCGGATGAGGTGCGGCGCGATTTGCAGCAGCACTTCGCGCTCGATGAGCGCCTTGCGCACGAGCCAGAACGCGCCGTGCTCCAGGTAGCGAAGCCCGCCGTGGATGAGTTTGGTGGAGGCCGAGGATGTACCGGAGCCAAGGTCGTCCTGCTCTACAAGCAGGACACTCAAGCCGCGACCGGCCGCATCGCGCGCGATGCCGGCGCCGTTGATGCCGCCCCCGATGATGGCGATGTCGAAATCAGCCATGAAGTCCAGGCAATTCGCTTGGATTTAGAATGCGATAGGGGATAGCAGGTCCAAGCCTTTCGCGCCTCCCCACACCGGCTCAAAGGAGAGTAGAAGCGCGATTTACTTACTTATTTCTGAATCGCCTGTTTACGGTCCCTCAAATGCGGGAATCGCTCGGTCAGGAGCGAGCCAAAATAATAGGTCGGCGCGTAGGCCTTATGGGCGCGAATCAACTCATGCCAGCGGACGATCGGGGGTTTGTCCGCCCACATGTTGTCGAGCCCGAGATCCGCCATGCGGACAATTGTGGGCATCACGCATATGTCGGCGAGCGTCGGCTTGGCACCCAGCAGCCATGGTCCGCCGCTCTTTTCGATCTCCGCGTTCATGCGATCGAGCGTGCGGCCGAGCCGATCGAGCGCCGCCTTCATTTCCGACTCGGGAAAGCCGTTACGCCCCATCGCCAGCATGAACTCCTTGCGCAATGGTTTGGATTCGGCGAACGCGACGAATTCCTGTTCGCTCATCTTGGAAAAGTGCGGCAGAAAAGCGAGATTGAACGTCGGCACACGGATCGCCGCTGCCGGCATCTCGTCGATGAAATGCATGAGCGCACGCATGTGAGCGCGCGCGACCGGATCGTGCGGCGTAAAGCTCTCGCCTTCGGGCGCCACTTCGTCGAGATATTCTACGATCACGGAGGAATCGATGACGATATTGCCGTCGTGATCGAGAGTGGGGACCACGCCATTGGGATTGAGTTTCAGATAGTCCGGCTTGAGCTGATCGCCCTCGAGCAGGTTGAGTTTAACTTCCGCGAAGGGCAGCGATTTGGCATTGAGCACAAAACGCACGCGCTGGCTGCAGGTCGATTGCGGAGCATTGTAGAGCGTGAAGGCCATTACGCATCATCCAAATTGGCCGGCGTCTTACGCCAGCGCAGATTGTCGGAAGCTTAGAAGGTGGATTTGAGTTTGAGATTGTCGAGGCGGTTGATCGAATGGACGTCGATGTGCCGCTTCTCCTGATCTTGCATCACGTCAAGCGGCACCGTCACGCCGGCTTCGCCGACGGACCAAAGTTTACGATAGAAATCGGCGAGATTCTTCGGCGTATCGTTGCCGATGCCGACGATGATGTCACCGCGTCGCAAACCGGCTTTTTCGGCAGGCCCGCCGGATGTAACACGGCTCACGATCAACCGCCCGCGTATTTCCTCGGTGGTAACCCCAAGCCAAGGACGTCCCGGGCCGGAAACGCGTCCGAGCGACAATAGATCGCCGAGGATCGGCGGCAGCGCGTCGATCGGAACAAACATGTTACCCGGAACGCGCTCGCCTTTGCCGTTTATGTCGGCGACGACGAGCGAGCCTACGCCGACCAGTTTACCCTCGTGATTGATCAGCGCCGCGCCGCTCCATTGCGGATGCGGCGGCGAGGTGAAGATGGCGTCGTTGAGCATATATTCCCAGCTGCCGACATACTCGTGTTTGCTCACGATGTTGACCGGCAAGACCCATCCCGGGCCGCCGAAGCTCGCGATCAGGGCCGGGTCGTGCTCCTTCAAATCAGCCGATCTGCCGAGTTCCATCGGCCGCACCTTCAGCGGCGCAAGCGTGCGTAAGAGGCCGAAGCCGGTCTCGTGATCGTAGCCGACGACCTCCGCCGGTACGGTCCGGCCGTCATTGCTACTCAACTCGACCGCTTGCGCCTCGACCATGAGGTAACCGATCGTCACGACGAGGCCGTTGTTGTCGATGACGATGGCGGAACCTTCACGCTCGCGACCAAGACTCTGCAGCGTGCTCCCTTCGGGATCGATGAAGGTCTTGACCCGTACGACGCCGGAGACGAGCTCTTCCAGACTGGGACCATCCGCCGCAGCGTTGCCGCCACCTGCAATGGCGACAAGAATTACACCGAGCATCAGCGCCGCGAGCCGAATGGCGTCCGTAAATATTACGTTGCAGGCCCGCGCCACCTCGCGCATCGAGGTCCTCATCTCGCATGAGCAAAATTAATAACTTTTAATCTATCATAGCGATCAAAGTCCCGTGCTGTCTCGTCTCGCGTTCTTTTTTTTGCCAGCAAATCACTATAGAGAACGACCCCAACGACGTCACCGACCCGTCTCACGAGACTTCGATGCCTGCTCCCCGCCTGCTTGTCATGGAAGGTAATTCACCGGAAACCCGCGCCGAGCACCAAGCCGCGGGGGGCGTGCTGGCGAGTCTCGGTTATGCAAAGCTGCTGCAGGAATTGTTGCCGAGCGCGGTCGTCGACATCTGTTTTCCGGGCGATCCCGGGGCGAATCTCCCCAACGGCGAGGCGCTCGAAGGCTATGACGGCGTCACCATTACCGGCTCGAGCCTGCATGTCTACAACGGCGGCGCGGAAATCATGCAGCAGATCGAAATGGCGCGCGCGGTGCTGTCGGTCGGCACACCCATCTTCGGCAGCTGCTGGGGGTTGCAGATTCTCACGGTCGCGGCCGGAGGCAGCGTGCGGCGCAATCCCAACGGTCGCGAGCTCGGCTTTGGGCGGTCGATCACATTGACCGATGCCGGCCGTAAACATCCGATGTACGCCGGCAAGCCGAATGTGTTCAACGCACCGACGGTGCATCTCGACGAAGTGGAGACCGTTGCGCCAGGCACGACCGTGCTGGCAACCAACGCCGTGTCAAATGTGCAAAGCGCCGAAATCCGCTACAACGGCAGCACTGCCTGGGGCGTGCAATATCATCCGGAGTACCCGCTGTGCGAAATCGCGGCGATCGTCCGCCGCATCGGCCCGCGACTGATCGGAGAAGGCTTTTTCCTCAACGAGGCGGATATCGTCAATTTTGCCAGCGATCTGGAAGCGCTGGACCGTGATCCCAAGGACAAGCGTTTGGCTTGGCGCTACGGCATCAGCAAGAACGTGCTGGACAAGCGGCTCAGGACCGGCGAGATCGCGAACTGGGTCGAATTTCAGGTTCTGCCGACGCGAGCCAAACGCGGGCGCGGCTGAAGCGCCCGCGTTGCGGCTCACATCATTGCGCTGCCTTGAGGCCCAGGATCTTCGCTGCCGCCGCCATTTGCGCAACTTGTTCCTTGATGGCGGCATCAAACTCGGCCGCGGAGCCCGGGTTGAGCACCTGCCCGGTTAGTTCGAGCCGCTGGGCGACGGCAGGATCTGACGCCACTTCCTTGACGTCGGCCGCGATGCGGTTTCGAACATCGGCCGGCAGATCCTTGGTCGCGAACAGACCCACGAGACCGTCGGTCGCCAGTTGCGGAAATCCCGCTTCCGTGGTGGTTGGCACATTTGGCGCGACGGACGCGCGCGCCTTGTTGGTAACGGCGATCATCCGTACCTTGCTCGCCTGCACGTAGGGCCGCACGATGGCAACGGCGGCGATCATGAACTGAATTCGTCCCTCGGCGAGATCCGCAGCCGCCTGGACCGTGTTGCGATACGGGACCGGCGTCATCTTGAGATCTGCAGTCTGAAGATAGGCGCGAAGAACATAGTCAAGCATCGGCGTGGCGCTCGCCATGTTGATCTTGCCGGGCTCAGCTTTTGCGCTTGCCAGCAATTCAGGAAGCGTCTTGATGGAAGACGAGGCCGGCACGGAATACGACACGATCGTATTGGAAATCCTGGCAACCGGTATCAAGTCTGCCGGATTGTAGGGCATCTTGTCGTGAGTATATGGATGATGAGTGAATTGCGAGGCGGGCGACATCAGCAGCACATGATTGTCCTTGGCAGTCAGAACTGCGTTGATCGCAATCACGCCGTCGCCGCCAGCCTGGTTTTCAACGACGACGGGCTGGCCCCACTTCTTGGAAAGCAGGTCCGCGAAAAGTCGGGCGCCGATGTCCACGCCCGAGCCCGGACCGAGCGGGACGACGAACTTCACATTTCGCGTCGGCCAACCCTGGGCCTGCGCCGTATTGGGCGACACGGCGGGCTGCACGAGAACAAAAATGCCAAAAACAGCGGCGCTGATGCGCGCCAAAGATTTCATCGAAACCACAGCGTCCTCCCAGTTTGGTTTAGGAATGCGCGAAACCACAGGCCGATTGCATTCCCCTTGTGAGACAAATTCAGGTCTATGAACCTCAGAGCGATCACAAAATTGCGCATACCTCCTCGAAAACGAAGCGATCTTCGCGCGGCGGAAGCTGCGACGGATCGCCACGGCCGAGACAGCACAAGAAATTCGATTTCCAGCGACCATCGGGAAAGAACTCGGCGTCGACCTTTTCATTATTGAAGCCGGACATCGGCCCGCAATCCAGCCCGTAGGCGCGCGCCGCAAGCATGAAATAGGCGCCCTGCAGCGAGGCGTTGCGCAGGGCCGTGGCGCGGATGTGGTCCGCCGTGGTCTCGTACCAGCTGCGCGCGCGCTGGTCGTGGAACATGCGCGGCAGGTGTTCGAAAAATCGCAGGTCATAGGCAAGAACCGCAACCACGGGCGCGCTCATGGATTTCTTCCTGTTGCTCGAGGAGAGCGCGGGTAAAAGCCGCTGCTTTGCCTGTTCGCTGCGCAGAAACAAGATCCGTTGCGGTTGCGAATTGGCGGTGGTCGGCCCCCATTTCGCAAGCTCATAAATCGCGCGTAGCTCGTCATCTCCCACTGGGACGACGCGGTAAACATCGAAACTGCGGGCTTTGCGCAGCAGCAGGTCGAGGGCCTGATCAGAGAGCAGCGATGCGGCCTTGCTGACTTCGTTCATCGGCGCCCCCTGCAAGCCGCGCGACCTAACGGAAACCGACTACCACTTTTCGGGATCATGCCTTAGCCGGTCTTCACGAGCTCGGTGCCGGTCTGGCGAACAAGACGTTTGACGGCATTCGACGCCACGACCGAATGACCTTCGGCGTAGGCTTCGTGGTTCTTCTCGATGTCGTCAACGGCATAAAGATAATTCACCATCAGGCCATAGGACTGGCTCATGCCTTTTTCGCTGGTGTCGGCCAGGAAGTTGAGCCGTTCGAGACGAGCGCCATTGCCGAGATGGAAGCGGGCGACGGAATCGACCGGCAAGCCGCGCGGATTGCGGGCCTGCAGAAAATACCAGGCGGCGGCGCGCAGGAACGGCTCCTGCACGCGTTGGCGCATCGCCGGCGTCTGCCACCAATCGGCGTGGTCGAGATTGGCGAGCGCTTCCCGATCGGCTTCGGGCAGCACGCGCGAGCCTTCGACTTTTCGCTCGCGATTGAGCCAGCGCGCGAAATCGGCCGCCGGCGAAAGCGTGACGTAGGTGGAGAGACGGGAGTTCTCGCGTGAAATTTCTTCCACGACCTGTTTGATGAGAAAACTGCCGAAGGACACGCCGGCAAGTCCGCGCTGGCAGTTTGAAATCGAATAGAACACCGCGGTCGTTGCCTTATCCGGATCGAGCGGGTTGCGATTGTTGGCGAGAATCGGCCCGATCGCATCGGGGAGCTCGCGTGTGAGCGCGACCTCGACGAAAATCAGCGGCTCGTCAATCAGCGCAGGATGAAAAAAGGCGTAGCAACAGCGATCGGGCGGATCGATGCGACTGCGCAGGTCGTCCCAACTGTTGATCTTGTGGACCGCCTCATAGCGGATGATCTTTTCCAGGATGACGGCTGGCGTCGACCAGTCAATCCGACGCAGCACCAGGAATCCGCGGTTGAACCAGGACGTAAACAAGTGGACAAAATCGGCATCGACGGCGGCGAGATCGGCGCGGCGCTCCAGCGCATCCATCAGCTGCTCGCGCATGCGCACAAGCGCCGCGGTTGCGCCGGGCGCAAGGTTGAGCCGGCGGAACAGTTCCTGCCGACGCGGCTCGGCGGCATTGTGAATCTCGGCGGCTGCGGCATCGGTCGGGCTTTTGCGCCAGGCGGCAATGGCGGCTTCGAGCCGCTCGTGGTTCGGTCCGAAGCGCTCCGCCAGCGCCTCGAAGAACGCGATGCGGGGGCCGATGGTGAGATCGCGATAATGGTTGAGAATTTCAGCGGCGAGCGCGGTGCCAGACGCCTCGCCGCGGCCGGTCAGTAAAGCTTCGCAACGATCCGCCAAGCTCTCCGAGCGCGTTCTTGGCGCCTCGCGCCGAGATCGGGCGAGCAGGGCTCGGCCGCGCTCCGCTATGGACTGCAAAAGCTCGCCAAAGAACGAGGTGTTCATATCGTAGCCCGCCCAGCCGGCCGTTTTGGCCTCAATGCTAGATGGCAATTTTGACGGCAAGGTTCAAGCAATCGCAACCACCTTGCAGCTCCCAAGCCCTAGACAAAACCGCGCCAGCGGGCCACAGGTTCCGTTCCTGGAGCGATTTCGCGTCTATTTCGAGGAGCCGTCATGTCGGGGCCGTTGGCCGGGTTGCGTGTGATTGAACTTGCCCGAATTCTCGCCGGTCCGTGGGCGGGCCAGGTGCTCTCCGATCTCGGCGCAGATGTCATCAAGGTCGAGCGCAAGGGCGCGGGCGACGATACCCGCGGCTGGGGCCCGCCTTTTGTGGAGGCGGCCAACGGGGGGCATCTCGGCGCTGCCTATTTTCACTCGGCCAATCGCGGCAAGCGTTCGATCGAGCTCGATTTCGAGAGCGAGGACGGCCGGCGCATCGTCCGAAAGCTGGCCGCGCGCGCCGATGTTCTGATCGAGAATTTCAAGGTCGGCGGGCTCGCCAAGTTCGGGCTCGACTACAAGAGCCTCAGCAAGGAATATCCGCGGCTGATTTATTGTTCGGTTACCGGCTTCGGCCAGGATGGACCCTATGCGGCGCGCGCGGGCTACGACCTGATGGCGCAAGGCATGGGCGGGATCATGGATCTCACCGGCTCACCGGAGGGCGATCCGCAACGCGTGGGCGTCCCGGTTGCCGACATCGTTACCGGCGTGTATTCAGTCGTTGCGATTCTTGCCGCTCTCAGACAGCGCGAGACAACCGGTAGGGGCGCTTATATCGACACCGCCCTGGTCGACACGCAGGTCGGCCTGCTTTCCAACCAAGCGCTAAATTATCTGATCTCCGGCAAGATACCCAAGCGCGCCGGCAACACGCATCCCAATATCGTGCCATATCAGATGTTCCCGACCGCCGACGGCAGCATCATCGTCGCCACCGGCAACGATCGGCAGTATCAGAAATTCTGTGCCGTGCTCGGTCAGCCGCAACTGGGCGAAGACCCGGCCTATCGCACCAATAGCGATCGCCTGGCCAAGCGGGACGAATTGATTGCCAAGCTTTCCGCCCTCACGAGCAAAATGAAGCGCGATGAATTACTGGAAAAGCTGGAAGACGTGCAGGTGCCGGCGGGCCCCATCAACAATCTTCAGCAGGTGTTTGCCGATCCGCAGGTCATCCATCGCCGCATGCAGCTGAAATTGCCAAGCGCGGCTGCGAAAGGCGGCAGCATCCCGGGCGTACGCACGCCGATTATGATGGACGGCGAGCCCATGGCGGCTCCGCGGCCCTCACCCCGACTTGGCGAGCATACGGCGGAGATTTTGCGCGAGATCGGAGAGACTTAAGCCCGCGGTCAACGGTGCTGCATCGGCCCCATCGCATAGTCGGGCAGCCAGGTCGCGATCTGCGGGAAGGCGCACAAGACGACGATCGCCAGCATCATGCAGATGACATAGGGGATCGTGCCCCACATCACCTTGGTCACCGGCACGTCTGGCGCGATCGAATTGACGATGTAGATGTTCAGGCCGACCGGCGGATGGATCAGGCCGATCTCCATGTTGATGGTCAAGATCACGCCGAACCAGACCGGATCGAACCCGGCGGCGGTTATGATCGGCAGCAAAATCGGGCTCGTCATCAAAATGATCGCCGCCGGCGGAATGAAGAAGCCGCAGACCAGCAGGAAGATGTTGATGAGAAACATCAGCACCCATCTGTTCGCGTTCAGATCGGCGATCGCCTGCGCCAGCGTTTGCGTCAGGTAGAGCGACGTCAGCATGTATCCGAACAATACCGCCGTCGCGATAATCATCAGGATCATCACGGATTCCCGCATCGTGTCGCGCAGGATCAGCCACCAGTCCTGCGCCCGCCACATGCGATAAACGACGACCGCGCAAATGACGCAAAGCGCGGCGCCGACGCCGGCCGCCTCCGATGGGGTCGCAACGCCACCGTAGAGCGAATACATCACTCCGAGGATGATCAATATGAACGGTGCGATTTTCGGGATCGACTGGAATTTTTCCTTCCAGCTGTATCGAAAGTCCGCCGCGTGAGTGCGAAAACCGCGCTTCAAAATGATGAACCAGGTCCAGATCATGAAGAAAAACGTGAGCATCAAGCCTGGGACGACACCGGCCAGGAACAGCCGTCCGATCGATGTTTCGGTGGCGATGCCATAGAGAATGAAAGTGATCGACGGCGGGATCAGAATGCCGAGCGTGCCGCCCGCGCAAATCGAGCCAGTTGCCACATCGTCCGGATAGCCGCGCCGCCGCATTTCAGGAATGCCCATCTTGCCGATGGCGGCGCAACAGGCCGGGGAGGAGCCAGTCAGCGCGGCGAAGATGGCGCAGGCACCCAGGTTGGAAATCACGAGCCCGCCGGGGATACGGTAGAGCCAACGATCGAGCGCTTCGTAGAGATCCTTGCCGGCTGGCGAGGAGCCGATTGCGGCGCCCATCATCACGAACATCGGGATTGCCACCAAGGTGAATTCGTCGAGGCTGGAATTGAACGTCTCAGCCACGACTCGCATGCTGTCGAGGCCCTGGAACAACAAAAGAAAGACGATCGAGATCGCGCCAAGCCCAAATGCCACCGGCACGCCAGACATCAGCACCGCCAAAGTCACGACGAGAACAATGGCGCCTTCGGTGGTCGGACTCATGGAGCGCCCCCGAGCGCCTCTTTAGCGTGCTCGCGCGCGATATCCTCGGCGGTTTCCTTCGGCTTGAGCCCGAAAGGCAAAGCTCGCCCCGTCACCACTTTGATCAGCTCCACGACATATTGCAGGACGAGCAAGCCAAGTCCGATCGGCATCGACAGATACGGAATCCACAAGCGTGCGCGCCAGACCGTATTCGAGCGCCAGTTCAGCGACCAGGCCTCGTACCAGTATTGCGTGCATAGAACGAAAATGACGAGGCAAAAGCCCAGTCCCATCAATATCGTGAAAACCGCGAGGCGATAGCGCGCGCTCGGTCCAAGATAGATCGGAAGAATGTCCACATTCACATGACCGCGCACCATCAGCACATAGGAACTGCCGACAAAGGTGGCGCCGACGATGCTGTAGGTGACAACATCGATCTGCCAAATCGTCGTGAGATTTAAGATGTAGCGCTCGACCACAATGTCGCAGATCACCAACACGGCCAGCGCAATGAGGAGAGCCGCAACCAAACCCGCAACCTGCGAGAGAAAGGTTACGGCCCGAATAAACCTGTCCATGGGCCTTTGTCCCGGAGGAAGAGCGACCGAGAGTGTGAACTATAGCGCCTCGAAAACAGCGGGCCGGCGAGCAATTCGCCGACCCGCCGACTGCGTGGGCTTTTACTTAACTGCGAGCGCTTCGTCGATCAGCTTCTGGCCGATCGGCACGTCCTTGGCGAATTTCGCGTAAGAGCTCTTCTTCGCCACATCCAGCCATGCCGCATAGTCGGCGTCGCTCAGCGTTACGACCTTCACTTTGTGATCCTCGAACGCCTTGACGGCGTCCTTGTTCACCTCGTCGGCCTTGCCTTCATAATAGGCCTGAGCATCCTTGCCGGCCTTGAGCACGATCTCCTGCTGCTGCTTGTTGAGCTTGTCGAAGCTCTTCTTCGACATCAGAACAGGCTCATACATGAACCACAGCGCGTTGTTACCGGGCGCGGTGAGGCAGTCGGTGACTTCGTAGAGACGCATCGACTGGAAAGTCCCGAGACTGGTGTCGGTACCGTTCACGACGCCGCTCTGGAAGGCGTTGTAGATTTCATTCGACGGCGGGCTGACGATGCTGGCTCCGGCTGCCTCCCACATGCCAGCGAAAGTCGGGCCGGCAGCGCGGAACTTTCGACCCTTCATGTCGTCCGGCTTGACGATGCATCCGTTCTTGGCTGCAACGCCGCCGGCAAACCATGCATCGGACAGCACGATTACCCCGTTCTTCTCGATTTCGGCACGGATGTCCTTCATGAACTGCGAGCCATTAATTCGTTTTGCCCGTTCTTGGCTGCGGATCAGTCCCGGCATCAGCGTGGCGCTGAAGGCCGGCACTTTGCCGCTCGCGTAGTCGAGGGGAAACAGCGTGATGTCGAGCTGGCCGTTGACCATGGCGTTCCATTGGTCGTTCGGCTTGAACAGTGACGCACCGGGATAAACCTGGATGTCCAATCCGGCGTTGGCTGCCTTCGCAGCCTTTGCGATCATCTGCACCATATCGTCGCGAACATCGCCCTTGCCGCCGGGAAATTGGTGGGAGGCTCTGAGCACGAGCTGCGCATGGGCCGAGGCGGCAAATGCAATGGCGGCAACCGCGCCGGCCAATATCGTCGATATCTTCCTCATCGGGTTCCTCCGGGTTCATTCATTGTTATGGCGATTGAGCCGCATAAAACGGTAATTTACCTGCCTTGTCAAAGGGAAGGGCAGTAACATTTCTGCAACCGGCTGGCGGCGCGAAGATGTGCATTGGATCGCCAGCTTGCTAAGAGATGCTCGCCAACCTCCGGAAAGGCCCTCCGATGCCCGCGACCGCCCTCGACTCCGCCATCTTCCGCGACATTTTCGGCACCGAAGCCATGCGTCAGGTCTGGTCGGACGGAAACCGCGTTCAAAAGTACCTGGATTTCGAGGCGGCGCTGGCGCGCGCACAGGCTAGACTGAAAATCATTCCGCAGGAGGCCTGCGACGAAATTGTCCAGCATTGCAAGGTCGACCAATTCGATATCGAGAAGCTGAAGAAGCAGACCGAGCGCATCGGCTATCCGGTGCTGCCGGTGGTGCAGCAGCTCGTTGGTCTGTGCAAAGGCGGGCTGGGGGAGTGGTGCCATTGGGGCGCCACCACGCAAGACATCACGGACACTGCGACGATTTTGCAAATCCGCGAGGCACTCACCCTGATCGAGCAGGACATCGACGCGATCTCGGATGCGCTGGCTGCGCTGGCGAAGAAATACCGCGATACGCCGATGGCCGGCCGCAGCAATCTGCAGCAGGCCGTGCCGATCACGTTCGGCTACAAGGTCGCGACCTATCTCGCGGCGTTCGAACGGCACAAGCAGCGGCTCAGGCAGCTGCGCGAGCGTGTGTTGGTGTTCGAATTCGGGGGCGCGGCGGGGACGTTGTCGTCGCTCGGCAAAGACGGACTGCGCACGCAGGTGGAACTCGCCAAAGAGCTCAAGCTCGCGCAGCCCGAAATCGCCTGGCATACCGTGCACGACCGGATCGCCGAGGTCGGCTGCTTCCTCGGTCTCGTCACCGGAATCTGCAACAAGATCGCCTATGACGTGAAGCTGATGATGCAGACCGAGGTGGAAGAGGTCTACGAGCCGTTCCACGAAGGCCGCGGCTCGTCGAGCACGATGCCGCAAAAGCGCAATCCGATCTCGTGCGTCTACATCACCGCACAGACTGCGGTGGTGCGCACGCAAGTCGCGGCGCTGCTCAACGCCATGGAGCAGGATCACGAGCGCGCCACCGGCCAATGGGAAATCGAGTGGATCGTGCTGCCGGAAATTTTTGTACTGACGGGCGGCGTGCTGGCGCAAACGCGCTTTCTGGTCGGCGGCCTGCAGGTGGACGAGAAAAAGATGCGGGCCAATCTCGATATCACCAAGGGGCTGATCGTTTCGGAGGCGGTGATGATGGGTCTTGGGCCGAGCCTCGGTCGCCAACGCGCCCATGACCTCGTCTACGACATCTGCCGCAAGGTGGTGGCGACGGGCAGACCGCTCGTCGATCTGCTGGCGGAGGACAAGGAAATATCCAAGCATATGAGCCGTGCGGAATTGGCAAAGCTGTGCGATCCGGCGAATTACCTCGGCCAGGCCGGCGAGATGGTGGATCGCGTGTTGGCGATGCGGGGGCGCGGTTCGTAGCCCCGCCAGCGAAAGGTTTTGACGCCGCCGCCCTGATGCGCTTTGTTTGCCTGCCCAAAGGTCCAGCGTATGAACGTTTCCGGCCAATTCACCGTGCAGGCGCCGCGCGAAGTCGTGTTCGAGACGCTGCGCGATGCGCGCAGGTTCGTGGGCTTCGTCGATGGCGTCAGTGAGCTGAAAGAAATCGATCCAACGCATTTCACAGCCATGTTCGAAACCAAAGTCGCCTACATGAAATTCAAGTTCGCCGTCACGGTCGAAGTCACGCGGCTCGAAGCGCCGAGCGAAATCGAGGCAAAGATAGAAGGGACACCGCTTGGCATTGTCGGCCGGCTGACAGCGACATCGCTCACGAAACTCAGCGACGCCGGGCACGAGACCCTGGTTGATTATTCGGTCGATGCCACACTTGCCGGCAAACTCGGCAGCATTGGCCAGCCGGTGCTGCGCTCCAAGGCGAAAGACATGGAAAAACAATTTGCGGCGAGACTGCGCGCCGCCTTCGCGCCCGTGGAGACGGCGCGATGATCCCGTTCGATCTCGCCGAACCGCACACGCTTGCCGAGGCGATCAAGCTGCTCGATCCGGACGACGCGGCAGTACGGCCGATGGCGGGCGGCACCGCCTTGATGCTGATGATGAAGGCGGGGGTATTCCGGCCAACACGGCTCGTGAGCTTGAGCAAGATCGAGAAGAAATATTCCGGCATTGGCACCGACAAGGACGGCCTGCGTATCGGCGCGATGACAACCCTGACCGCACTCGAGCACTCGGCCGAGGTCCGCAAACATGCCCCCGTGATCACGCGCACGCTGCTGACGCTGTCGAATGTACGGGTGCGCAACGTGGCGACCGTGGGCGGTGCGTTGGCGCACGGCGATCCGCACATGGACCTGCCGCCGGTGCTGATGGCGCTCGGAGCCAGTATCACGGTCGCAGGCCCGAAGGGGGAGCGCAAAGTCGCCGTCGAAGAGCTGTTCACGGGTTATTACGAAACCGCATTGGAGAGAAACGAGCTGATTTCCGAAATTCACGTGCCCCCGCAACGCTCCAAGCACGCCGTCTACATGAAGGTCACGGCCGGGTCGGCCGACGATTGGCCGGCACTCGGCGTTGCAGCCGTCATCGAGCCGGATGGCGCAGCAATCAGGTCCGCGCGCATCGTTGCGAGCGCAGCAACGTCGAAAGCGACCCGACTCAAAAAAGCGGAGGCCGCGCTGATCGGCCATCGCATCGATGACCAGCAGCTTGCCCGCGCGGCGGATGCTGCGGCGGAAGAAGCCGACATTCTCGCTGACGTGCGCGGCTCGGCCTCGTACAAACGGGAAATCCTGCGCGTCTATGTCGGACGCGCGGTGCGCGCGGCCCTGCAAGGCGGAGCGCAGTAATGGCCCCCGCGGAAGCAAAAGTCGGCGCGCAAGTCGGCCGCTCGGTGCCGCGGCTCGAAGGCCGCGAGAAGGTCACCGGCCGCGCCGAATACACCCACACCATGCGGCTGCCGGGCATGCTGCATGCGAAACTGTTCCGGAGCACTGTCGCACACGGCCGCATCAAATCGATCGATGTCAGCGCGGCGAAAAAGCTGCCGGGCGTCGCGCATGTCGTCACGATCCAAGATGTGCGCAACGTCATTCCCGATCCGTATTACGGACCCGCGTTCCACGATCAGCCGATTCTGGCGGATGGCAAGGTGCGATTCGTGGGCGAGCCAGTGGTCGCCGTGCTTGCCGCCGATCCGCATGTGGCCGAAGAGGCCGTGCAACTCATCACCGCCGAGTACGAGGAGCTACCCGCGGTCTATGACGAGGTCGAGGCGCTGACGTCGAAAGTGTACGTGCACGATGTGCTGAAGCCGGCCGGCACGTTCGCGGATCTGAAGCATCTCAAGGGTGCCAAGAACACCAACATGGCGCTGGATTATCGGCTGCGCCGGGGTGACGTGGACAGGGCTTTCGCCTCGGCCGCACACGTGTTCGAGCACGAATTCAAGACCCAGAAGGTGCTGCACCTGTCGTTCGAGCCGCACGCCACGATCGCCGACTACAAGGATTCCGGCGTGACGCTCTACACCGCCTCGCAAGGCCCTTCGTTCGTGCGCACGGAAATCGCGCGCCTGCTCGGGTGGCCGGAAAACAAGGTGCGCGTCAAGGTGCCGTACCTCGGCTCGGGCTACGGATCAAAGCTCTACATCAAGCTCGAGGCGTTGGCGCTCGCGCTGTCCATGATCGCGCGGCGGCCGGTGAAGGCCGCACTGACATTCGAGGAATTGTTCTACCAGATCACGAAACACCCGAGCACGTTCCGCATCAAGAGCGGTGTCGATAAAGATGGCCGGGTCGTCGCGCGTCAATGCGAAGTGTTCTGGAACGGCGGCGCTTATGCGGATGTCGGTCCTCGCGTCACACAGAAGTCCGGGCTGACTGCGTCCGGGCCTTACGACATCGACAATGTGTCGATCGATTCCTACGCGCTCTACACCAACGTCACGCCGGCCGGCGCGCTGCGCGGCTTTGGCGTGCCCCAACTGGTGTGGGCCTACGAAAGCCATACCGACATGATGGCGCGCGCGTTGAAGATCGATCCGGTGGAATTCCGGCGCAAGAACCTGCTGCGCGAGGGGCGGCCGCATGCCACCGGCACGGTGCTGAAAGACGCCGCGCTCGAAAAATGCCTCGACAAGCTGGTCGAGCGCATGAACTGGTCGCAGCCGTTCGATCGCGGCAGCGGCATCGTGCGCCGCGGGCGCGGGCTCGGCATCGCGATCAAGGCGGTGATCACGCCCACAACCTCGGTCGCGATCGTCAACGTCAATGCCGATGGCTCGATTGCGCTCTATTGCGGCACGATCGACATGGGCCAAGGCTCGGACACTGCCATGGCGCAGATGGTCGGCGAGATACTCAACGTTTCGGCGGAAACCGTGCGCGTCGTGCAGCGCGACACGGATGTCACGCCCTACGACATGGGCACGCTCGGTTCGCGTTCGCTGTTCCACATGGGGCACGCGGTGCGTCGCGCGGCCGAGGACGCGCGCGAGAAGCTCAAGGCGCTCGCGCGCGAAGTCGGCGAGCCCGAGGGCTCAAACACACCGATCCCGGCGCTGTTCGTGAAGAAGTACGGCATGCAGGCTGGCAACGTGATCGGCACCGGCATCTACAAGCCGGATTACATCCCACCTGCGCCCAATACGGGCTTATCGGAGAACGTAACGGCGTTCTGGATGATTTCCGGCACCGGCGCCGAAATCGAAGTCGATACCGAGACCGGGCATGTGAAGATCGCGAGGCTCATCAGCGTGCTCGACATCGGCAAGCCGATCAATCCGAAGATCGTCGATACGCAGATATCCGGCGCTGCGTTGATGCAGCTCGGCTTCACCATGTTCGAGAAGATGCATCTCGACGGCGGACAGGTCACCAATGCCTCGCTGGCGGACTACAAGATCCCGGGCTTCCATGACGTGCCGGTGGCGATGGAAAACCTCTGCGTCGACACCCATCAATCGAACGGGCCGTTCGGCGCCAAGGGCGTCGGTGAGGTCGCCACTTTTTGCGTGTCGCCCGCGATCGCCAACGCGATCGACGACGCGGTCGGCGTGCGGCTGACGGAATTGCCGCTCAATCCGGAAGCGGTGCTGCGCGCGCTGCGGGCGAAGCAGGGCAAGCCGCTGGGGGATGAATAATGACTGCGGCACGCACGATCAATTTCAAGCTCAACGGCGCGCAGGTCAGTGCCGACATCAAGCCGCATCACAATCTGGTGGAGCTATTGCAAACCCAATTCGGCCTCACCGGCGCGCGCGAGAGCTGCGGCCAAGGCCTGTGCGGATGCTGCACGGTGCTGGTCAATGGCAGCGCGGTGTCCGGTTGTCTTTATCTGGCGGCACGGGTCGACGGCGCGGAGGTGGTGACGGTCGAAAGTCTGGATGCGGTCGGTAGACTCAATCCGGTGCAGGAGGCGTTCATCGAGACCGGCGCGTTCCAGTGCGGCTTCTGCACGCCCGGTTTCATCCTGATGGCGAACCAATTGCTCGAGGCGCATCCGGAGCCGGACGACGATCTGATCCGGCATTATCTGTCGGGCAATCTCTGCCGCTGCGGCGCCTATCCGCAGATCATCGAGGCGGTGAAGCTCGCCGCGCGCAAACGCAAGTCCGCGGCCGCGTGATATAGTCCATGCCTCCCGTTGCGTGGAGGAGCAATGTCCGCCGCAGTCATGCAGACCGAAACCGATGTGCTGGTGATCGGCTCCGGCGCGGCCGGTATGTATGCCGCGATTGAAGCCGCACGCGGCGGCGCGAGCGTTCTGGTGCTCGACCGCAGTCTGATCGGCCGGGGCGGCGCAACGGTCATGGCGCAGATGACGGTGGCGGTGGCGCTCGGCTCGGAGACGCCGGATCACTGGTCGCACCATTATGACGACACGCTGAATGCCGGCCGCGGGATTTGCTCGGAGCCGCTGGCGCGGCTGTTGTGCGAACAAGGTCCCGACTGCATCCGCGAAATGGACGAATGGGGCGTGGGCTGGGCGCGCAAGAATGGCCGCATCGCGCAGGCGATGGCGCCGGGCCACGACCGGCCGCGTTGCGTCTATGTGGATTTTCTCTCAACCGGTCCGGCGGTGTCGAAGACGCTGCGCAGCACGCTCTATCGCATCTCCAGTGTTCGTCGCGCCGGCGATATGTGCGTTATCGATTTGATCAAAAGCGATGGCGAAGTGACGGGCGCGGTGGCCTGGCATGTCGGCAGCGGCATGCCGGTGGTGATTTCCGCCAAGGCGACGATCATCGCGACCGGCGGCCTGACGCGGCTCTTCCGGCGCAACAGCGCGTCGGCCAACATGGGCGGCGACGGTTATGCGCTGGCGCTGCGCGCGGGTGCGCCGCTGGTCGACATGGAATTCGTGCAGTTCTTTCCGATCGGGCATTTGGCACCACGGCTCATCGGCATGGATCCGATCATGTGGGACCCGTTCCGCTACAAGCTCGGCGGGAAGCTGTTGAACAATCGCGGCGAGGAATTCGCGAAGCATTACGGCGTCGTAGAGGACGGCAAGTACGTCATCACGCGCGATGTCGGAACCTACGCGATCCTGAAAGAGGTCGAGGCTGGGCGCGGTTCGCCGCACGGCGGCGTCTATTTGAGTTTTCAGCATTGCCCGGAGAGTGCACTGCGAGAGGCGTTCGGCCCGGTGATCGATCGGCTCGCCAAGAACAATATCGATCTCACAAAAATGCCGGTCGAGGTTGCGCCGATCGCGCATTACCACATGGGCGGCGTGGTGGCCGACGCGCGCATGGAAACGCAAATGCCCGGACTGCTGGTTGCCGGCGAGGCGGTCGGCGGCGCAAACGGCGCGAATAGATTATCCGGAAACGCGATTACCGAAGCCCTTGTCTACGGACGGCGCGCAGGCAGAAGCGCGGCCGAAATGGTCAAAAAGACGCGCGCGTACCATGCAAACTCAACATCCGCACGTGAAACTCTGGATTTGATGACCCGCGATGCACCCGAACATAAAGATGCGCCCAACACCGCCGCGATGGTATTGGAGCTGCAAGCCACGATGGCGGAGGATGTCGGCGCGCTGCGTACCCAATCCAAGCTCGAACACGCCCTCACCCGCATCGACGCGCTTGCTACCATGCTCGGCGATAGCCCGCTCGGCGATCATCGCGCCTTCGATTTGCGGCGGCTGGAGTGGTTCGATCTGCGCAACATGCTGCTGGTTGCGCGCACGGTCGCCGAAGGCGCGCTGGCCCGAACGGAAAGCCGTGGCGCGCATCAGCGCGAGGACTATCCGGGCATGTTGCCGCAGTGGCAGGCCAATCAGGTGGTACGCCTCAAAGGCAGCCACCTCGAAGTCGCGCAAAGGCCAGTGCGCACGGAGATGGCGGCACAATGAGCGAGATGGCGATACTGAAAATCTGGCGCAGCCAGGACAGGCGCAGCGGTCGCTGGGAGACCTACGAGGTGCCGTTCGAGCGCGGCCAGTCGGTGCTCGACGGCCTGCGTTGGATCCGCGCCAACCATGATCCGACTCTTGCGATCCGGTTCTCTTGCATCAACGCCAATGCCTGCAAGGAATGCATGATGGAGCTCGATGGCGAGACGGTCTATGCCTGCACGGCGCGGCTCGAGCCTCGCGTCATGAGCGTGGCACCCCTCTCCAACAAGATGCTGGTGCGTGACCTCGTGACCGAAATCGCGCCGCCAGGCGAACGCTGGCCGATTGCACGCAGGTAATACCTGCCCCTACGCATGCCGCGCTTGCGTCTTGCGGCCGCCAATGCGAGTTTCCCGGCGCGGCAAGGGAGAGAGCATGACGATTGAACGAAAACTAGTCGCGTTCGGCGACCTGCGCGGCTGGATAAAGGCGCTCGAAGCTGCCGGCGAGTTGCATCAAATCAAGGCCCAGGTCGACTGGAACATCGAGCTCGGCACGATCACCCGCCTGGCCCAAGGCCCCGGCACCGGTCCCGCGCTGCTGTTCAGCAACATCAAGGACTACAACAAGGCGAATAGCCTCTGCCGGAAGGTCTTTGCGGGCGGGCTTTCGAGCTACCGGCGCATTGCGATGATGATGGGCCTATTGCCCGATACCCATCCGCGCGAACTGGTCAAACTCGGCCGCAACATCCTGCAAGGAAGCGTCCCGCCGAAGATCGTCGATACCGGACCGGTGAAGGAGAACATCATCACCGGGAAAAATATCGATCTTTACAAATTTCCCACGCCGTACTGGAACCGTGTCGATGGCGGCCGCTATATCCTGACCTACGGCGGTGTGGTCACCAAGGATCCTGAAACCGGCGCGATGAACGTCGGCGTCTATCGCGGCATGGTGGGCGCCAAGAACAAAATCCCGATCCTGATGTGGCGTGCCCAGCATATCGGCCACCATGTCACCGCGTGGCAAGGCAAGGGCGAGAATCGGATGCCGATTGCGGTGGCGATCGGCTGGGAACCTTCGCTCGATTTCGTCGGCGGCTCGCCGGTACCGAAAGGCACCTGCGAGTACGATGTGGTCGGCGCAATCCGCGGTGCACCGGTCGAACTGGTCAAATGCGAGACCGTCGACCTCTACGTGCCTGCCAGCTCCGAGATCGTGATCGAAGGCTATCTCGATTTCGATCCGAAGACGTATCTGATGGAAGGACCGTTCGCCGAGTTTACCGGCTATGTCGCCGGCGATAAGTCACCGAAGCCGACCATCCACGTCACGGCGATCACGCATCGCAATGATCCGATCCTGCGCGGCTGCATCGAAGGTGGGCTGCCGGGAAGCTATTCGGAGAATACGGTGACCTCATCGATCATGCGCGCGGCGACGGCGTGGAACGTGCTCGATCGCTCGGGCGTGCCGGGCGTGACCGACGTTTGGTGCCCGCCAGTGCATGCCGGCATCAACCTGCTGATCCAGATGAAGCAAAGCTACCGCAATCAGGCCAAGCAGGCTGCCAACGCGGTTTGGGGCTCGTCTGCGGCGCACGTCCGCTACAAGCACATTATCGTGGTCGATGACGACATCGACATCCACGATTACGCGGCAGTGGATTGGGCCATCGCCTTCCGCGTGAACGCCGGCGAGGACGATATCATCATCATGCCATCGACATTCGGCGCCGGACTCGATCCCTCGACCCGCAAGCGGGACCGCAACCCTGCCCTGTTCGGCACCGGCAAATGGAACCGCGTGCTGATCGACGCGACCATGAACCTCGATTACGACCCCGATCCCGATTTCGGCGGCGCGCGTTTTCCGCCCAAAGTCTGGCCGGCCGAAAAGGACATCGATGCAGCGAAGGCACGCTGGTCGGAGCTTGGCCTTGATAAGCCGCGCGGCGCGCGAAAAGGCGGCGGCCGGCGGCCGGTCAACGTTTCCCGCCGACCGGCGGCAAAGCGAGCGCGGCGTCGACCAGGGCGGTAGCGCGTTTGTAGTCGTAGAGCCGGTTGATGTTCTGCTTCACCGTGTAGGTACCCCCGCCGTAGAACTTTTCGTATTGCTGGTGGCGGCTGCCGAATTCGCTGCCGAGGAAATCCCATAACAGGCGCAGAAGCTGCATGCGCGTTTTCGCATCGGACGAAGCCGAGCGCATGTAGCGTTCGAGGTCGCGAGCGATCTCCGGATTATCGAAGTCCTCGGCCGACGACGGCAGCGTGATCATGGCCGATCCGGACAGTTCGCGGATCAATTCGAGCATGCGGCCGTTGAACTCCGACTGCATGGCCATGACCGCATAGAGCGTTGTACGCGATGGCCAGACCACACCCTCGTTGTCGATGGTGGCAACCACTTCCTGCGCGATGGCCATGGAATCGACGATCGAGGCAAGCGCGGCGAGCTCGCCCATGGCGATCTGCACCGGCGGATTGCTATCGTGGCCGGTGTTCTCGTTCATACGCTTGGCGAGCCCCATCATGAAGCGCAGCTTCACGGCATAGCGCACCTGTGCCTGCAGATTGCCGTAGGCGTGCGAGGGCGTCATGCGCCATTGGTCGCGGCAGATATCGATGTTGCGGTAGCAGTAGACGTTCTCCCACGGCACGAACACATTGTCGAAAACGACGTAGGAGTCCGTTTCGTCGAAGCGCGTGCTCAACGGGTAGTCGACGCTGTTCATGTCGGGCTTGGCGAAGGCGCGGCGCGGATAGAATTTCAATCCGGATGCGTTCACCGGCACCACGAGCCCGTTGGCGTAATTCTCGTCGCCGGGCTGCAGCGGCTGGATGCAGGAGAGATGCAGCCAGTCCGAATAGATGCCACCGGTCGCGAGTTGCTGGGCGCCCGAGATGACGATGCCGTCGTCGCGTTCCTTCACCACGCCGGCATGGAGCGCCGGATCGCTCTGCTTGTGCGCGGGCTTGGAACGGTCGATCTGCGGCGGAACGATCGCGTAGGACATGTAGATGTGATTGTCGCGGGCCTGCTCGTAGATGCGCACGACGTTCTCGCCGAACTGCCTGCCACCGGCGGCAAAAACCGAAGGCTTCGCCGCAAAGCCGCAGAAGAAGCCGGCGACATGATCGGGCGTACGGCCCATCAAACCGAAATTGGACTCCGCCCATTTCTCCGAGAACAGTCGCCGCGCTTTCAAATCAGCGTGCGACTTCGGAATTTGATACCCACGATGCACCGGCTGCCCGGTTTTGGGCGAGGTGAACGTCATCAACTCACGGTTCTCGGGCGCGGCGGCGATATCGTAGAGCCGCGCGATCGAGCGCGCGGCCTCGCGCAGGGCCGGATGCTCGGTGACGTCCTTGACCAATTCGCCGTCGAGGAACACGCGGCGGCCGTCGCGCAATGATTTGAGGTATTCCGCCCCAGTGCGCAACGGTGCGCTGCTTGTTGCAGCCTTGCTGACTGGTGTGCGCTGCTGAGACATGCTCATGGTCCACCCCTATATTACGATCACAACCGAAAGTGATTTGGCCTTGCCAATAGGGGTAGCGTCAATAGCGCTTGTTGGCGCGAGCCTGATCACATAAGAGTTGCGGCATGTCGGAATTTGAACGTTGGGAAACGCGATTTGCCGCCCCCGAATACGTCTTCGGCAAGGCACCCAACGCATTCCTGAAAAGCCACGCGCACCTGCTCAAGCGCGGTCAAAAGGCACTCGCGATCGCCGACGGTGAAGGCCGCAACGGCGTGTTCCTGGCGGAAAGGGGTCTCGACGTGCATTCGATCGATTTTTCGCCCAAGGCAATCGCCAAGGCACAGGCGCTCGCCAAGGAACGCGGCGTAAAAATCCACGCCGAACAAGCTGATATCTTCACCTGGTCCTGGCCAACCGCAAGCTACGACGTGATCGTGGGTATTTTCTTTCAGTTCGCGTCGCCGGATCTGCGCACGCAACTATTCAATAACATCAAGAAGGCACTCAAGAAGGGCGGGCTGTTGCTGATCCAGGGCTATCGACCGAAGCAACTCGAGTACAAGACCGGCGGGCCGTCGCAAGTCGAGAATCTTTATACGCGCGAGCTTTTGGAAAATGCCTTCAAGGATTTTTCATCGCTCGAGATCAGGGAGCACGACAGCGCTGTCGACGAGGGCGGCGGGCACAAGGGCATGTCCGCCCTGATCGATCTGGTCGGTCGCAAGTAGCGACTGACGTCCTGCCCTAATTCAACGTCACATTCGCGGCGCGAATAACGGCGCCCCAGCGCTGCGTTTCCTGTTTCAGGAACTCCGCCATCTGAGCCGGCGTACCTCCGACAAGCTGCATATTCAGTGCGGCAAAGTGCGCCTTGATGTCCGGCAACTGGAACACCTCGTTAATGGCGCCATTGATCTTCGCCACGATTGCGGCGGGCGTTTTCGGCGGCGCGGCGAGGGCATTCCAGGTGAGCGACTGGAAGCCCGTTAGCCCTGCTTCCTGCAGGGTCGGAATGTTCGGCAACACCGGCGTGCGCTCGTTGGCGGCAACAGCAAGGATCTTCGCGCGGCCGCCTTTGTACAGCTCGGCCGATTCGGAGAGTTGCAGGAACATCATGTCGACGTGACCGGCCACCACATCGTTGACCGCCTGCGCGGTGCCGCGATAGGGCACGTGCACGAGCTGCGTGCCGGTCATGCGAGCGAAAAGCTCGCCGGTGAGATGCGGAGTCGTGCCTATCCCTTGCGATGCGTAGTTGAGCTTGCCCGGGTTGGCCTTGGCGTAGGCGATCAGCTCCTGCACCGTGTTGGCGGGAAAATCCGGCCGCATGACGAGGAGATTCGGGAACGAGGTCATGATCAGGACTGGCTCGAACGCAGCCGGATCGAACGCGAGCTTCCTGTAAAGCACGGCGTTGGTGGTGAGCGGCGCAGGCTGAGCCGCAAGCAGCGTATAGCCATCAGGCTCGGCGCCCGCGACGGCTTCGGCGCCGGTATTGCCGGCGTTGCCGGGGCGATTCTCCACCACGACCGGCTGGTTCCATTTCTGTCGCAGCTTGTCGCCGATGATGCGGGCGGCGATGTCGGGACCGCCGCCGGGCGGAGCGGAAACCAGAATCTTGACGGTATGGCTGGGATAATCAGAAGCGTCTTTCGGCTGGGCGAAAGCCGCCGATGCGGCAAGCATGATGCAACCGATCAGCAGATATTTCGCGACTGCCTGCATTTCGTTCATCTATAGCTTCTCGGCCAGGAAACGGACCAGCCGCGGCGCGAGAAAGCCGGTGTAGCTGCCTGGCTCGTCAATCGGATCGTTCATCCAATAGTGCGGCGCGCCCTGCAGCAGGCAAGTGCGAACAAAAAAACCCGCCTGTTTGAGCGCGAGCAGGAATGCATCTGTCTGAGCGTGACGGCTGACCAGATCATCCTCGGTGCCGCAGGCGAGATAGACCGCGAGCTTGTTGTTGGCGACGGTGGCATAGCTCATCGGCGAGGATTCGAAATAGGGCCGGCGGTCCTCCATGGGCGAGACGCCGATGAATTTCTCGATGTTGTTCTCGCGCGGGCTCTGGTGCTGATAGCGCTGCCACATCTCCAGCACGTCGTAGATGCCGTAGACGCCAATCAGCACCTTGACCTGAGTGCTGAGAGCGGCATGGGCATCCTGTGGATAGCCGCCGTCAAAGGGCGGCACACCGCCCGCAAGCGCGGCCAGCGCGGCCAAATGCGCGCCGGCGGATACGCCGATCAAGCCGATACGCCCGGCGTCGAGCTTAAAGTCCTTGGCATTGCCGCGGATATATTGCACGCCGGCGAGTACATCTTGCACCGCCTGCGGGAAGGTTTTTTGCCCGGTCTTGGCGAAGCGATAGCTGATCGCGAACAGCGCATAGCCGCGGGCGGCGAGATAGGGTCCCCAATATTGAAAGGCCGAGCGGGCGCCCTGCACCCAGCCGCCGCCGTGCACGGCGACCAGCGTGGGAAACGGCCCGGCGCCCATCGGCAGATAAAGATCGCCTTGCAGTGCAACACTGTCATGCGTGGCGTAGGTGAGACCGGAGCGAATTTCGACTTCCGGCGCTTTTTCGCGAGGATTCATTTGAGTAATGTCCGAAGTCTCAGCACGGCGGTTGTTGGAGCGAGCCGAAGCGGCTGGCAATCTTGATCCAGCACCCACGGTCGTGCAATGGGAGAATGAATGGGGGAATTCAGGGGCTGGCTCAATGTCTGCGCGTAGCGACAACCCGGTCACCCCGATCGCGGTCAATGGCATCCGCATCGATGCCATCGAGCGTGGAACCGGTCAGCCACTTCTGTTCCTCCATCCCGGCATCGGCATCGACGCGAAGGCGCCTGTCCTCGGCTATCTCTCGCGCGCACATCGGCTGATCGCCCCGACGCATCCGGGATTCGGCGGCTCGGAATTGCCCAAGGGGATGAGCACGGTTGACGATCTCGCCTATTTCTATCTCGATCTGCTTGAGGCACTCGATCTGCGCGAGGTCGTGGTGGTCGGGATATCGTTCGGCGCATGGATCGCGGCCGAGATCGCGGTGAAGACGACCGAGCGGCTTTCGCATCTTGTGCTCGCCAATCCGGTCGGCATCAAGGTGAGCGATCGCGAGACGCGCGACATTGTCGACATCTGGGCGCTGACCGACCAGGAGTTCGCCGAGCTTGCGTATTTCGATCCAAAGATCGGCAGTCCCGACTACAAGACCATGAGCGATGCCGACACGCAGATTGCCGCGCGAAACCGGGAAGCCACCGCGCGTTTCGGCTGGTCGCCCTACCTGCATAATCCGAAACTCAAGAGCCGCCTGCACCGCGTTCGCATTCCGACTTTGTTTCTGTGGGGCGCCGCGGATCGAATCCTGAGCGAGCCATACGGGCGCGCTTATTGCGCGGCGATCGCCGGCGCGCAATTCGAGACGATCGAGCGCGCCGGACATTTCCCACATATTGAACAGCCGGAGGAATTCGCGCGGCGCACCCTGGCATTCATCGGCGAGCAGTCGGCAAAGATGCGCGCGCGGCGCTGAGGGGACTCGCAATGAGGGTGTATCAGTTCACCGAGCAGCCATATTTCCCGACCTGGCACGATCATGCCGGCTCGCTGCGCGTCAATCTCCCCAATAGCAAATGCGATCCGAAGATCGCGGCCGACTTGTTCCATCGCTACTACGACGAATGGGCGATGTGCGACGAACTCGGCTACGACATCATGCTCAACGAGCACCATCAGACCGCGACCTGCATGTCGTCGACGGTGATCGTGGGCTTGTCGGTGCTCGCGCGCATCACCAAGCGTGCGCGGCTATTGGTGCTCGGCTATCCGATCGGACATCGCCCCGATCCGCTGCGCTGCGCGGAGGAACTTGCCACCATCGACGTGATCTCGCGCGGCCGCCTCGATATGGGTTTCATCAAGGGCGTGCCTTACGAGTTTCCGGCGTCGAACCAAAATCCGGTCGGCGTGATGGAGCGTTTCTGGGAAGCGCACGATTTCATTCTTGAGGCGATGACCAGCCACGGCGCGCCGTTCAACTGGGAGGGCGAGCATTTCCATTACCGGCAAGTCAACATCTGGCCGCGGCCCTATCAGCAGCCGCATCCGCCGATCTGGAGCACTACCGGTTCGCGCAACAATGCGCGCGTGCTGGGAGAGCGCGGCTACGTGATGGCGACGCTCGGCACCGGCTACGCGACGCGGCCGCTCTACGACGTTTACCGCGAAGGCTACATGTCCAAGGGCCGTCCGGCGCCGGGACCGGATCGCTTCGCCTATCTGGGGCTGGTAGCGGTCGCGCACGACGAGAAAGAGGCGCGCAGGCGCGGAAAGCTTGTTGCCGAATACCTCAGCACGAGCGCAATGGTGCACGTGCCGTTCCGCAATCCGCCGGGATTCCTCTCGGTCGACGAACAGGCGCGCTTCCTCAAGGGACAGACCCCGCCACGGACGCGCGCGAAGGATGGACGGGTCGTCGATATGCGCGCCGGCAACGTTCAGGATCTCATCGACGGCGGCGTGCTGTTCTGCGGCACGCCCGATCAGGCCTATCAGCAGATCATCGAATTCTGCGAATATTGCGGCGGCATGGGCAATCTCCTGATGATGGGCCACGCCGGTTTCCTCACGCACGAGGACACCGTCGACAGCCTCACGCTGTTCGCCAAGGACGTGATGCCGCGGCTGCGCGAATACAGGCAGCCGATCGCGACGGCGGCCTAATCCTTACCCGTTCGTCCCCGCGAAAGCGGGGACCCAGCTCATGCCAAGAGCTTATTGATTCCCGCTTACGCGGGAATGAGCGGAGTCGGAAAATTCGGCGCTAGGCGCGGGCGTATTTGCCACGGCCGAAGAAGCGGTCCTTGTTGTCGTCGGTGGCGTGCTCGCGGCTCGACTTGATGTCGGCCTGCCTGGCGATCATGGCCTTGACGGCTGCCCGCCCGGAGAGCTCGTCAAACCAGCGCTTCAGGTTCGGCATCTGGTCGAGCTTGACGCCGTGGGCCTGATGATTGCGCGTCCACGGGAACGTCGCGATATCGGCGATGGAATATTCGCTGCCGCCAAGATACTTCGCCTCGCCGAGGCGATGTTCGAGCAGATCGTAGAGCCGCAGCATCTCGGTCTTGTAGCGGCTGAAGGAATATTCGTTGCCGGGCTTCGGCGCGAACAGGTTAAAGTGAGTGAAGTTGCCGAAGGCCGGTCCGACGTTGGCGACCTGGATCATCAGCCATTGGATCACGTCGTATTTCTTCGCCAAGTCCTTGGGCAGGAATTTGCCGGTATTCTCGGCGAGGTACATCAGGATCGCGCCGGACTCGAACACCGTGTAGGGCTTGCCGCCCGGCCCATCACGATCGACGATCACGGGAATCTTCCTGTTGGGGTTGATCTTGGCGAATTCGGGCGTGTGGTGCGCGGCGGCCCAGACGTCGACCGGCTTGAAGTTATACGGCAGTCCGCACTCCTCCAGCATGATGAAAATTTTCTGCACGTTCGGGCTGGTCAATCCATAGAGGTCGATCATTGCTTTCTCCGCTTGCGTCACGCGATGTCAATTGCTGGCCTGGTCTCCGTCGATAGCCCCACGACCGGCGTTTGCAGCCTGCGTCGGCCTGTCGCGGGTGCAGTCGAGGGCATGATACCTAGCGTGTCCCGCGCCTTTCCGCCAATGAGTTCGTTCCGCATCCCGGAATGGCTGCTGTTGACATCGTGTGCATCGCCTGAAAACCTCGCGGCCGCTGGCGATGGTGATGGCGGAGCAACGAGGCGATGAAGCCTCTTCCGGACGGCGCGCGATGGGGAGCATGACCATGTGGCGGGCATGCTCATGTATCGTCATAGCATTCGTCTGCGCGTTGGGGGTCGGCGGCCGTGCCGGCGCGCAGGATTCGGTCGAGGCCTTCTACAAGGGCAAGCAGGTCAATATCGTGGTTGGCTCTTCGGCCGGCGGCGGCTACGACACTTATGCGCGGTTGCTCGCGCGTCACATAGGCAATTATATTCCCGGCAATCCGACCATTGTGGTGCAGAACATGACCGGCGCCGGCAGCAACCGCGCGGCGGGATATGTCTATTCGGTGGCACCGAAGGACGGCACCGTCATCGGCGCGATTTTTCCCGGCGCAATCCTGCAGCCGTTGATCGGAGACGTGCAGGTGCAGCACGATCCGAGCAAATTCATTTATCTGGGCAGCGCCAACAGCGATAAATACGTCTGCTTCGTGCGCACCGATGCGCCGGTGACGTCATTCGCGGATGTGATGAACCGGGAGCTGATCGTCGGTGCCAGCAACGAGGGCGGCACCACGCGCGACTTGCCGGCCCTGTTCAACAATGTGCTCGGAACCAAGTTCAAGATCGTCACCGGTTATGCCGGGAGCCGTGAAATCACGATCGCGCTCGAACGCAACGAGGTGCAAGGCGTCTGCGGCATCGGCTGGACCGGAATCACGACAATGCATCCTGACTGGTTCACGCAAAACAAGATCAAGGTGCTCGCGCAACTGGGCGTCAAAAGCTATCCGGAGCTGCAGCAGATCGGGGCACCGCTGGCCATCGATTTCGCCAAGACGGCGGAGGATCGCAAGGTGATGGAATTAATCTTGAGCCAGTCGATTTACGGCCGGCCCTATGTCCTGCCGGCCGCCGTCCCGGGCGAGCGGGTTTCGGCGTTGCGCAAGGCCTTCGTGGATGTCTTTGGCAACACCGATCTGAAGACCGAAGCGACCAAGATGAAGCTCGATCTCGACGCCATCTCGGGCGAGGACCTGCAAACGCTGGTCAAGGACATCTATGCCACGCCGACGCGCGTCGTCGAACGCGCCCGTTTGGCGCTAGCCGCCAAGTCGCAGCGATGATAAGCGATGCTTCCGTCATGCCTGCGCGAACCGCCGCAAGGGCCCAACCATATTCGCGGGAAAGTGAGTGAGGCATGGACGGGTTCGGGGCAGATGCTGCTTTCATGGCGGCAGCCGCCAGCAAGGCGTTCCTCGCGCTGATCGAGCCGCATCGGCTCATGTTCTTGATGCTCGGCTGTCTGATGGGGCTGGTGCTCGGGATCGTGCCCGGCATCGGCGGGCTCACCGGAACAGCGATGCTGCTGCCGTTCACGTTCAGCATGGACCCCTACTCGGCATTCGCGATGCTGCTCGGGCTCGGCGCGACAACGTCGACCGGCGATCCAATACCGGCGATCTTGTTCGGCGTGCCCGGAGGTGCCGCCTCTGCGGCAACGGTCCTCGACGGCTTCCCGATGGCAAAGAAGGGCGAGGCAGGGCGGGCGCTGAGCGCGGCCTATATGTCGTCGCTCATGGGCGGCGTGTTCGGCGCGCTGCTGCTCGCCATTTCGATCCCGATCTTAAGGCCGGTGATGCTCTATCTCGGCTCACCTGAGCTGCTGGCATTCTCGGTGCTCGGCATATCGATGGTGGCGGTGCTGTCGGGCAGCGCGCCGCTGCGGGGGGCGGCCGCCGGCTGCCTCGGCATCATGATCGCGATGATCGGCTCGGACCCGCAGACCGGAACGCTGCGCTGGACGATGGACAGTCTTTACCTTTGGGATGGGCTGCCGCTCACGCCGGTGCTGCTCGGGCTGTTCGCCCTGCCGGAGCTTTGCGACCTGCTGATCGCGCGCGTTGCGATTGCGCAAGGATTCGAGAAGGCCGACATCTACAAGGGCCAATGGCAAGGCGTGAAGGATTGCTTCCAGAATTGGTGGCTGATCCTGCGCTGCTCGTGGATCGGCGGCGGCATCGGATCGATTCCGGGGATCAGCGCGTCGGTCGTCGATTGGCTCGCCTACGGTCACGCGTTGAAAACCGAAAAAGGGGCAAGCCAGACCTTCGGCAAGGGCGACGTGCGCGGGGTGATCGCATCGGAGAGTTCCAACAACGCGAAGGAAGGCGGCGCGCTGGTGCCGACTGTCGCGTTCGGTGTGCCCGGCAGCGCAACCATGGCGATATTGCTCGGCGCCTTCCTGATCCACGGGCTGGTGCCCGGCCCCGACATGCTGCACAAGAATCTCGACATCACCTACGCCATGGTGTGGTCGGTGGCGCTCGCCAATATTCTCGGCGCGGGTCTGTGCTACCTGTTCAGCCCGCAATTCGCCAAGCTCGCGACACTGCGTTACACGCTGGTGCTGCCCGCCGTGCTCGGCGTGGTCTATATCGGCGCGTTCGAAGCGTCGCGCCAATGGGGCGATCTATTCGCGCTGCTGTTCTTCGGTGTGGTCGGCTGGCTGATGAAGCAGTTCAAATGGCCGCGCCCGCCGCTCGTGCTCGGCCTCGTGCTGGGGGACAGCATCGAGCGATACCTGTTCATCTCGATTGAGCGCTACGGCGTGTCCTGGTTTACGCGGCCGCTGGTGGCGATCCTCTTCGCCATGGCCATCGTTGGCCTGGTGCGGCCGTTGCTGGCCGACATCAAGAGACAGGGCGGCATCGGCAATATGCTCACGAGCTTCCAGGCGCCGACATTTCGTCCGCAGCAATTGTTCACGCTGATGTTCATCGTCGTGATGGGCGTGCTGGTGGTGACCGCCCTGCCCTGGCACTTCAGCGCCAAGGTTGTCCCGCTGGTGGTGGGCGGCATCGGCATTTTCGTTGCGGCTTTGAGCCTGTTCAACGACATGTGCCGCAAGCCGTCGGCATCTTCGGATGAAGGCATTGCCGACAAGGCGGAACGCGAGGTGACCGAAAAGATCCACATGGATCTCACCTCCGACACCGGACATCTGTCGGTGCAGACCATCGTTTCGCGAGCGACGCGATTCTTCGGCTATCTGCTCGCGTTCATGGCGGTCATGGCGCTGATCGGATTGATTCCGACGGTGGTGGTGTTCGTCGTCGTGTTCATGCGGCTGGAAGGACGGGAGCGCTGGTCGCTGGTGATCCCCTACGCGGCGCTGCTGGTCATCGGCATCTACTTCGCGTTCGACTATTTCATGGCGATCCCGTGGCCGCCGTCGCTGCTCGGGCAGCTGGTTCCGGCGGCGCGGATGATTCCGTCGGTCAATTAGAGCGCACGCCATTGAGAGGAAGTGGTGCCCAGGGGCTGGATTGAACAGCCGACACCTGCATTTTCAGTGCAGTGCTCTACCAACTGAGCTACCTGGGCGCTGCGGCCTGCGAGCGTCGCCGGCCGGAAAAGTCCGGGCGTTATAAAGGCTTGTCCCGGGCCCTGTCCAGGAGAACCGAAACTGCTCACTCTTCCGGCTTTTCGGATGCGTCGCCGTGCTCGGCCGTATCGTCCTCCCCGGCCACCGGCACCGCATAGACGCCGGAGAGCCAACGGTTGAGATCGACGTCGGCGCAACGCTTCGAGCAGAACGGCCGGAACTTCTCGATCGCGAGCTTGCCGCAGATCGGACACGGTTTTAAGCGGGGCGCTGCGTCGGTATCTGGCATGATGGAATTTTTGGCGCACTCGGACGCGCCTGTCAGATCGCGTGCGGCCAGCCTTGATAGACGGGGTAGCCCTCACCGGCGAGCAAAGCCACGGTCTCATAGAGCGGCAGACCCACGATATTGCTGTACGAGCCGACGATCTTGACGATGAACCCGCTCGCCAAGCCCTGAATGGCATAGCCGCCGGCTTTGCCTTGCCACTCGCCGGAGGCGAGATAGGCTTTGATCTCATCATTCGAGAGCCGCTTGAGCCGAACGCGGGTCTCGCCCATGCGCTGGCGAAATGTGCCCTTCGGGGTGACAAGACAAATGCTGGTGTAGACGTGATGGTTGCGCCCGGAGAGCAGCCGCAGACATTGGTGCGCGTCGTCGAGCAGGTCGGCCTTGGGCAAAATACGACGGCCCACCGCCACGACGGTATCGGCGGCGAGGATATAGGCGCCGGTCAGCTCGGCATCGCGTTGCACGGAGGCAAAAGCCGCCTCGGCTTTGGCCTTGGACAGGCGGTTGGCATAGCCGCGCGGCAGCTCGCCCTTGTTCGGCGTTTCATCGATGTCGGAGGGGCGCAGCGCGTCGGGCGTTATGCCGACCTGATTGATCAAGCTCAGCCGTCGCGGTGAGCCGGAGGCAAGCACGAGTTTTGGTCGGGCAATCATCATCCGTCCGCAATCACATCACAGATGGCCGGGCGCCGAAGATCATTTGAACCGATAGGTGATGCGGCCCTTGGTCAAATCGTAGGGTGTCATCTCGACCAGCACCTTGTCGCCGGCCAGCACGCGGATGCGGTTCTTGCGCATGCGGCCCGCGGTATGGGCGATGATTTCGTGGTCGTTCTCGAGCTTGACGCGGAAGGTGGCATTCGGGAGCAGCTCCGTCACGACACCGGGAAATTCCAATAATTCTTCTTTCGGCATTCGCTATCCAGTTGATCGGGGATCACGCGGCGCCAGATGACGCGCGGAATTTGCGCGGAAACTAGCGGAATTGCCGGAGCGCGACAACACCGACTTGAGTGTCTTCCACCAGTGAGACGCGCGGTTCGCCGCCGCCGACATCCGCGCTAGCCCTTCCAATGCAGGGCGCAGACCAGCGTGAACAGCCGCCGCGCTGTGTTGAAGTCCACGACGACGCGATGCTTGATGCGTTCCTGCAGCAACTTCGAGCCTTCGTCGTGCAGCGCGCGGCGGCCCAGGTCGAGCGCTTCAATGCGCTCGGGCGTGGCGGAGCGGATCGCCTCGTAATACGTGTCGCAAACTAGAAAGTAGTCCTTCACGACGCGCTTGAAGGGGTTGAGCGAAAGCAAATGTACGACGACGGGCGTGTCGTCGGCGAGCCGGATGTCGAACACGAGACGATTGTCGGCCATGCGCAGATGCAGCGCATAGGGTCCGCCATCATGGCCGACCGGCGCGAACGAGTTGTCTTCAATCAGATCGTCAATCGCAACCGCGCGCTCGTATTCCACATCGAGGCTGGCGCGACCGAGCGATTTCTTGTCGAGCGTCACCGCGACGATGCGCTTGGGATCGGCTGCGGGTGAGCGTGCGCTCTTCATCGCCGGTTTAGACGAATCGAGATCGAGCGGGCATGGGCCTCGAGGCCCTCCGCCTCGCCGAGCGCAATCGCCGCTCCCGAGAGCGCGCCGAGCTGGTCCGGACCGCATTTGAGGATCGACGTACGCTTCATGAAATCCAACACGCTCAAGCCAGATGAGAACCGCGCCGAACGGGCGGTCGGCAGCACATGGTTGGAGCCGGCAACGTAATCACCGATGGCCTCGGGGGTGTGTGCGCCGAGAAAGATTGCTCCGGCATTGCGAATTTTGCCGGCAAGCCGCTCCGGATCTTTCGTCTCGATTTCGAGGTGCTCTGGCGCGATGGCGTCGACGAGCGGAATTGCGTCGTGCAAATCCGGCACCAGGATGATCGCACCGTGATCGCGCCAGGAAGCCCCGGCGACTGAAGCGCGCGGCAGCGTGGTCAGCTGATTGTCGACCGCCTGCTCGACCGCCGCGGCAAGGACCTGGTCATCGGTGACGAGAATGGCTTGCGCGGCGGGATCGTGCTCGGCCTGCGCCAGCAGATCGGCGGCGATCCAGCCGGCGTTGGCATCCTTGTCGGCGAGGATCAGCACCTCGGACGGCCCGGCGATCATGTCGATACCGACGGTGCCGAAAACCATGCGCTTGGCCGCGGCCACATAGGCATTGCCGGGACCGACGATTTTCGCGACCGGCTTGATGGTCTGAGTGCCATGGGCCAGCGCCGCAATCGCCTGAGCGCCGCCGACGCGATAGATCTCGTCAACTCCGGCCAGTTTCGCGGCGGCGAGCACCAGCGGCGACAGTTTTCCGTCCGGCGCCGGCACCACCATGACAAGACGCGGCACGCCGGCGACCTTGGCCGGCACGGCATTCATCAACACCGACGAGGGATAGGCCGCCGTGCCGCCGGGAACGTAGAGTCCGACGGCTTCAATCGCAGTCCAGCGATGGCCAAGCTCGACGCCAAGCGCATCGACGTAACGTTCGTCGGCAGGTGTTTGACGGCGGTGATGGGCTTCGATGCGATCGCGCGCGATGTTTAACGCATCGAGGGTCTTGCGATCGCAGGCGGAGTCGGCCGCAGCAATCTCTTGCGCCGACACGCGCAGACCGATTTTTTCAAGGTCGACACGGTCGAATTTCCTGGTCAGATCGAGCAGCGCGCGATCGCCGCGCGCGCGCACGTCATCGATGATGACGCGCACGGCTTGCGCGACATCCTCCGCGGTCTCGCGCTTGGCGGCGAGAAAGGCGGCAAAGCGCGCTGAAAAATCGGCGGAATTGCTTGTGAGGCGAATTGGCATTGCGCGGTCCGGCCGGGCTGCACCCGTATCACCGGTCAATGGCGTGCGAACGCAGGCGCGTCAACCCTGTTTTACCGCTTCGGTGTGATCGGGACAGCCCAAAGTCGCCCAGACCATTCCGAGATCGCACAGTTCAGCCTCAAGGCATTCCACCTCAAGCCGCAGCATGCCGCCGCCGGAGAACGTCAGCGTCACGACGCCAGCAGGCGGATCCTGTTCGGCGAAGACGATGGACAGGAGATTGAGGACCTTATCCTTGTCGTTACTTTCCACATTACGAGCCTTGCAACTGAGAACGCGCTCGAAACGCAGAGCCGCAGCACGGCGGCGGAATTCTGACGTCGAATTTTGCGCCGCTTCCCAGTCGAAGCGGCAGAGCCCAATGACCAGACGATGTTCTGCTGGCCGCCAGCGAATGTCGGCATGCTTGAGCACGGCATCCTGCAGATGGGCGGACACGACCTCCAGATCGTCCTTATCGAGCGCGACGAGTTTTAAAGGGGTCATGCGAACGGAACCTGCGTCATGCGGCTGTTGGCGCAAAGGTAGGGAGTGTCCGCCTCGCGCGCAAGGCTTGCAGGCGAAATCTAGCTGCTCAAACGCTCGATCGCGGCGCCGCAAGCGGCGAGCTTCGACTCCAGCCGTTCGAAGCCGCGATCAAGGTGATAGACGCGGTTGACGATGGTTTCGCCTTCGGCCGCCAGCGCCGCGATCACCAGCGAAACCGAGGCGCGCAAGTCGGTCGCCATCACTTGGGCGCCCTTGAGCTTCGGTACGCCCTCAATGGTCGCGGTCTCACCGTCGAGATGGATGCGGGCGCCGAGGCGCACCAATTCCTGCACGTGCATGAAACGGTTCTCGAAAATCGTCTCGGTGATGCGGGAGGTGCCGCGCGCGCGCGTCATCAGCGCCATGAGCTGCGCCTGCAGGTCGGTGGGAAAGCCGGGGAACGGGGCGGTCGTGACTTCAACGGGGCTCAGCTCCGCCCCGTTGCGCGCAATGCGAATACCTTGGTTGTTGGGCGTGACTTCGACGCCGACGTCTGCAAGCACATCCAGCGCGGCCTGCAGCAGTTCCGGCCGTGTACCCTCAAGCAGCACGTCGCCGCCTGTCATGGCGACCGCCATGGCATAGGTACCGGTCTCGATGCGGTCGGGCAGAACGCTGTGGCGGGCGCCGGAGAGTTTCGCCACGCCTTCGACCACGATGCGCGAGGTACCGGCGCCGGTGATGCGCGCGCCCATCTTGTTGAGGCAGTCGGCGACGTCGCCGATTTCAGGCTCGCGCGCGGCGTTCTCGACCACCGTCGTGCCGTTGGCGAGGGACGCCGCCATAACCGCGGTATGCGTGCCGCCCACCGTGACCTTGGGAAAGACGATCTCGCCGCCTTTGAGGCCGTGCTTGGCGCGGGCGATTACATAGCCGCCTTCGATTTCGATGTCGGCGCCAAGGCGCTCAAGCGCCATGATGAGCAGATCCACGGGCCGCGTGCCGATCGAGCAACCGCCGGGCATCGACACGCGCGCTTCGCCCATGCGGGCGACGAGCGGCGCAATGACCCAGAAACTCGCCCGCATCTGCGACACCATTTCGTAAGGAGCGGTGGTGTCGACGATTTGCTTCGCGGTGATGTGCAGGGTCTGACCGCCCGGCTGCGTCTCGCCTGCCCTCTTGCCTGCGTACATCACATCGACGCCGTGATTGCCGAGGATGCGGCGCAGCAGACGGACGTCGGCGAGCGCGGGCACGTTATCGAGGATGAGCGTCTGGTCGGTCAGGAGGCTCGCGATCATCAGCGGCAGCGCCGCGTTCTTCGCGCCGGAAATCGGGATCGTTCCCTTCAGGCGCTGCCCGCCGGTAATTCGTATGCGATCCATCTGCCCTCGCTGCCTACGCCGAGCCGTTCGCCCGGCTGTGGCTGGCCGGCCAAATGTACCGCATCAAAGAGCTACTCAATAGTCCTGCGGGCCCAAAGAACACTCCGATTGCGGCGAAAGTTGCGCGCAGCATGACCAAATTATTGCCCAGGATCCGTCTCGCTCGCCTTCGCTTTAGGGGCTGAGGAGGAGCCCGCCTGCTCCGTACCGGCGCGTCCACGCGCCTGCGCCTTGCGGCGCTTGAGATTTTCCCGCAATGCGACCCGCAGGCGCTCTTGGCGGACGCCGGGACTTTCTGATTTTTTCCGTTCGGTCATGGCAGTTCGGCTTGTCATTAGACCGTGATGCTCGGCGCGACAATCAGGATTTGTGCACCATGCCTTCACGCGCTTGCGCGTGCCACCCCCTTATGGCAAGGAACGCTCGTCCCGTCCCGCCACATCTCTTAGTGCTTCGATAGTGATTCTTGGCTATTCGTGGTTCGTGCGTTGCGCTGCCGTAGCTCAGTGGTAGAGCACCCCCTTGGTAAGGGGGAGGTCGTTAGTTCAATCCTAACCGGCAGCACCACCGATACCTTCACCGCAGCGGGAGGCGCGTGGCTCGAAGCGACGCGCGATGCGGAGAAACACGGAGCTTCCGCATTTTGATTTTTCGTCACAGCAACGCATTAAATTCCGAAAGGACTTTGTGCAGAGCTATCCCGCTATGAAGCGGAACATGTCCAATCTCGCGGTTGCGAACGATCGGTGAGATTGGCCGCGAGGGCGTGGACGGTCTATAGACGATTGAGGACAGCGCGGACCGTCCGGTCGGGCCCGAAGTCTTCCGGACTTTCGATCGCAAGCAACCGGGCAAGATGATTTCTGGCGCGATTCACGCGGCTCTTGATGGTGCCGATGGCGCAGCCACAGATGTTCGCGACTTCTTCGTGTGAAAAACCCAATGCCCCGATGAGAATAAGGGCTTCGCGCTGGTCAGGGGGCAGTTTCGCAAGTGCGGCCAGAAACTCCGTCATTTCGATATGGCCTTCCTGCTCAGGGTGCGAACGCAGGCGTTCGGCGTAGCTGCCGTCACTGTCCTCCACCTCTCGGCGGCGCTTGCGATACTCGGAACGATACAAATTTCTCAGAATCGTGAACAACCAAGCAGACATGTTGGTGCCGGGCTCAAATGAATTGATGTTGGCCAGAGCGCGTATCAGGGTCTCCTGAACCAGATCGTCGGCATGGTCGACGTTACCGCAGAGCGATATGGCAAACGCCCGCAGACCGGGGACAGCCGACAGCATTGCTTCGCGCACTGAGGTACCGGGGTTCTTCACCGCGATTCCTTCTTCTTTTGATTGATGTTTGGTTGATCGGATTGATCGCCTTCGCCCGGTTGTTCAAGGCGATCGAGCAATTCAACGAAACGATCGGGCACGCCTTGCGTGACCATATCGTCGTAGATTTTGCGAAGCTGCTGTCCGATCTTGGCCTGGATCTCTGCGCTCAGCTGCGGCATTACAGATCTGCGCCCGGGCGGTTTGTGGTCATTCATCCCTTTAAAATCTCCCTGGCCCCTATCGAATTAACGTGTAAGGTTATCCCGGCAGGTACCCCTGTCCATTCAGATTATAACGTCTCGTCTTCTCAAATGGTTCCCAAAACGGGGGAACTTTTTCCTGGCCGGCGCGTTACCGTCAATACCGAATTAATGTGCCTCATTTCGGGAGGGTTTCGTGACCATAACTCAAGACGTCGCCCGGCATTTGCCCTATCTGCGGCGCTATGCCCGGGCCCTCACCGGCAACCAAGCGGCGGGCGACGCTTACGTCGCCGCGACGCTGGAGTCCCTGATCGCCGATCGCGGGACGCTCAAGGACAAACCCCTGACACGCGCCGGCCTTTATGCCTTGTTCACGAAAATCTGGAATTCGGTGCCGGTGAACAACCTGCCTGAACCGGGCGGCAAGGGACCGTCATTCGAGCGGCGGCTGTCGCATATCACGCCGCTACCACGCCAGGCCTTCCTGCTTATTGCGCTCGAAGGCTTTACGGAGCCCGAGGCAGCGCAGGTTCTTGATGTCTCGATCGCCGAACTGCGCGGGCTGGTCGAGGAGTCCGGCCGCGAACTGGCCGACGATATCGCCACCGACGTGCTCATCATCGAGGACGAGGCGTTCATCGCATTCGATCTGGAAGGGCTGGTGGAAAGCCTTGGCCATCGCGTGCTGGGAATTGCGCGGACCCATGAGGAGGCGCTCGCCTCTGCCCGGGTCAAACAGCCCGGCCTCATTCTCGCCGACATCCAGCTGGCGGACGGCAGCTCCGGTATCGATGCGGTCAACGACATGCTGCAATCGTTCGAGGTGCCTGTGATCTTCATCACCGCCTATCCCGAACGATTCCTTACCGGTGAACGGCCTGAACCGGCATTCCTGATCTCAAAGCCCTACCAGCCGTCCACAGTGTCCGCGGTTTTGAGTCAGGCGCTGTTCTTCGAACACAAGGCCACACGCAAAGAGCGCCGCACGGCCTGAAATCCGTGGCCTAGAATCCGCATTCGGCAATCGCGAATGCGAACCGATCCCATCGATGCGGAATCGTTGCTCGCCGGTCCGTCAAGACGGCGGGAATTTGGTATTACCGACAATATATATATTATGAACTTTACAAACTTGCGTCGGCTTTTACCAGCAATGACGCAGTCATCAGATCCATCGCCACGACAATGACGAAAGTCCGATCAACTATCGTCACAGGCCCGATCGATGGCAGCACGTCGTAGCGCCATGGAAACGTACGAGAGGCGATCATGGATCCCATCCTCGACTGGATAACCGCCGCAGCGACCTACGTTTCACCCGACACGCGCCTTTCCTGGCAGCAAGATCTTGTCGCATTGCATGTCGCGTCGGACATCATCATTTCGATGAGTTTTCTGGTTATGGCGCTCGGAGCAGTCTGGGTCTTGCTGCACCGTCTCAATATGACACCCATGCAGCGCTCGCTCGCATGGCTGTTTGCCGCGTTCCTGCTGTTCGCCGGCGGCGTTCAGTTCAGCGAGGTGGTCACGCTCTGGTACCCGCTCTACGGGATTCAGGGGTTCGTGAAGGCAACCGGCGCGCTTGCTTCAGTCGTGACGGTCGCGTTCATGCTGCCGGCGCTTCCCGGGCTTGCGCGGATTCCCTCCCCCCAAGAGCTCACCGACGCGAACGAACGACTGCGCGTCCTGTCCGCAACACATGACAGAGCCGTGCAGGAATTCAACGAAACGCGCGCCGATTACGAAAAACGACTCGCCGAACTCACTCGACTGTACGAACTCACAAAGGCGCGGTTCGAGACGGCGTTGCGCGAAGCGGACATCTACGCTTTCTCGCAAGATTCCGAGCTGCGCTACACCTGGGTGTTCAGCCCGCGCGGCGAGGAAAGCGCGGCCAAGATGGTGGGGCGGACCGACGACGAAATCCTGGCCTCGCCGGAGCACGATTCAAGCGTCGCCGTCAAACGCAGGGTCCTGAAAACCGGAACGGCGGAAGAATGCGAGGTCACCTACACGTTGCCGGAAGGGCGTGCAGTCTATGTCATGCGCATTCATCCAATCTTGGCCGTCGATCAGACGATCAATGGCATCATGTGCACGGCGATCAATTTCTCCCGCATGCATTCGCGCGAGAGCGAGCTGCGTCAACGCGCGGAGAAGCTTGAAACCACCTTGCAGCGCTACGATACCGCGCTGCGCGGATCAAACGTGACGGTCTACACGCAGGATCTGGGGCTGCGTTACGTGTCGATAAGCGCGCCCATACTCGGGCTCGACGTTTCCCAAATCGTCGGCCGTACCGATCAGGATATCCTGCCGGCGCAAAGCCGAGACGCAATCATCGCGCTCAAGAAAGAGGCCATCGATGCCGGGCGGCCGAAGGACTGTGAGGTCTGCATCCACGATGGCACGGTCGAACGCTGGTATGATCTTCATATGGAGCCGCTGCGCGAGGTCACCGGGGCGAGCGTCGGACTGATTTGCGCATCCGTCGACGTCACCGCGCGCAAGGAAGGCGAGGTTCACCTCCGCCTCCTGATGCGGGAGCTGACGCATCGCTCGAAGAACCTGCTGGCGGTCATCCAGGCGATGGCTCGCCAAACCGCGCGGCGGGCGGAAACGATCGATGTTTTCACCGAGCGATTTGGAGCGCGGCTGCAGGCGCTGGCAACCTCGCACGATCTGCTGATTCAAGAAAGCTGGCACGGCGCTTTGCTTTCGGACCTCGTGCGCTCGCAGCTCGGCCACTATCTCGATCGCGAAGGATCACAATTCTCAATCGAGGGGCCGAGCGTGTTTCTCAAACCCGAGGCGGCGCAGAACATCGGCCTTGCGCTGCACGAGCTTGCAACGAACGCGGCAAAATACGGCGCGCTGTCCGTGCCGTCGGGTCGCGTTTCGATCAGTTGGCGGCGAAAACCGGACGGCGGTTCCCCCGGTGTCGAAATCATATGGGTCGAACGCGGCGGTCCGTCGGTGCAGCCTCCCGACCAGCGCGGGTTCGGCAGCATCGTGATCGAGCGCAATCTCTCGCGCGCGCTGGAAGCGGATGTGCATTTGACATTCGAGCAGCAGGGAATCGAATGCCGAATCGTCGTGCCGGAATCACTGCTGGTCTTTGGACGCTGAAACATCCCCTCAGCACTCATTGGTGTGCGTCAGTGGAGATTCCGCCGTCGTTTTTATTCATCTGCTCTGAGAAATAAATCCTCGCATCGTTAAGAATTGAAAAGGCGTGCTCGTTATTTTTTCGGCCACATCCGGGACTCGTTCTGCACAATTAACTTCTCATCGCAAAAACGCGGTGATAAACCGCGGAATCGGCGGTCTTAAGTGTGACAAGAAAAATGCGGGACGACCGATCGCCATTTCTTGGCATGCCAGGAACAGCGCAGTTATGATCATCGGGGTTCGGGGGAGATTGAACTATGATTTTAGGAGCACTTGTCGGATTGTCGCTGCTCATCCCGGCGACACTCGATTCCGGCATCGAAGCGGCGCCAACCAAGCCGGCAAACACGATGACCGTACAACAAAAGAATGTCGTCATCGCACCGCTCATTCGTTCGGCGACTGAATGCATCGTGCACAAAGTGACGGCTGACCCGCGGATTCGCGCGGCGATCGACTCATCCGATGTCCGCGATTTGATCGTCGACTCGATGCCGTCATGCGTCAACGCCATGCGGGCAATGATCGATGTCTACGATCAGCTTTTCGGCGAGGGGGCCGGTGAGACGTTCTTCACGGGGCCCTATCTCGATAGTCTGCCGGCGGCCGTGCTGAAATCGGTGAAGAACACGAGCGAATAGCGGATATGCGGGTGCGGCGAGCCGCCCCGGGCGTCTCAGCCCGAAGCGGCGTAATGCTCGATTCGATATCAATTTATCGACGAATGATATCGACGACGGTCATGTTTGTCGGATTGACAAGCACCACCTGATTCTGCGCGACTGTGTACTTGTATTGCTTGGCCGCCGGAACCTGGGCGGTGAAATCCACCGGTAGTGAATAAAGTTCGATCGACGGCGGCACCGAGGCACCCAAGGACGGCTTGAAGCTGGCCGGCGGCGGCGATTTCACCTTCTCCATGGTTACCGTCTGATAGAGCGAGGTCTTTTGAGCTGCGCTCAACTGAAGCATGCCACCAGGCTTCGTCGTGCTTGCACTGCTGGGAGCTGACGATGGGTTTGGACCCATCGGGCTCGTCTGTCCTGCCGCGATGCTGATGCTAGTCAACAACGTGAGCACTATTGCACCGTCTCGAATAAGCGACTTCATCGTCGTCCTCCATTGGGTTTTAAGGGACAACATATCAACCGATCGAAGACGCTCTGGTTCCGATGACTCCCTCGTTCGATTTAATGCGGCGCCACGCGGGAGCCACATTTTTTCTACAATGTCGCCGCTGTCATGCGCATATCCGGCGCATGATGTGTTCACTGTTCGCCTCCGCTATCCGTGCTTTGAGGTTTCGATCCCTCTTTCCGAGCAACCAAGACCTTGGTTCCGCGTTGGCCCCTTCGACGATGGTGGAGGTTGCCATGCGGATTTTCATCGGAATGGTCCTCGGCGCCTGCCTCACAATTGCGGGCGCGTTCACGTATGACGCTCTGAGCGGGCGAATTGACAACATGTCAGATGCTGCGGCCAGCGAGCAGCGGCCCATGGTCAATTGGAATGTGGTGATCCGGAACTGGCATCTGTTGGAAGCAGACATGCGGGAGATGGGCGCGCGCGTGCATGAGCAGTGGCGGAGATTAACGGGCTAGGGCCCCCGGGCGTCCCTGAATAGCATCGGCCGACTATTCGCTGACGTAAGTCATTGCATAATATTGCTTTTTAGCGTGGAACCGGGCTTGGCTCGGCGGCGTTATATTCGAACGCAATAACCTCTTCAGGTGAGGCTGGACATGCAAAACGTTCGCTACATCATTGTTCGCGATCGGAACGCGTGGCTGATCAAATACAATGACGAGGAATACGGGCCGTATAAGACCCAGGCGGAAGCCACATTGTTCGCAGTGGAGGCGGCGCGAAAGCTCAGTGACCGCGGCGAGAGCGCCGAAGTGCTGCTCATGCACGACAACGGCCGCTTCCGCCGTGAATGGACCCACGAGCAGCGTGCCTAGAGCGGCCGGAGGGCCAGCCCTTAAACTGGCGGGAATTTAGGAACCTATATCGGGTTGAAGAGTTTTCCTATCAACGCGGCCATTGTCCCTATGGTCGCGTGAAGCGCCGGACGACATCTCCCCCGCCCCCCCGAACTGAAGTCGTCCGGCGCTTTATTTTTTCTAGAAACGACTGATGAACTTTTGAACCGACAGCGGCGTGGTGAATCATCCACGCACGATCGGCTTGGTCAACTTTTCGTGTGTCGCAGGCAGGCTGAACAGACAACGTTTGCGATCCGCTATGCCGCCACGACCGCCAGCTTGCCGACCGGTTGGGTCAAGGCTTCAACGAAACGGTCGCCCCAGTGTTTGATGTCATGTTTGGCCAAGATCTTGAAAAGATCGCGATGACGGCTGCGACGCTCGCCGAGCGGCATCGATAGGCCTTGCGCAATCGCATCGGCGACAGCTTCGGTGTCATACGGATTGACGAGGAGCGCGGCCCTGAATTCAAGCGCAGCGCCAGCAAACCGCGAGAGAATAAGAACGCCGGGATCTTCAGGGTCCTGGGCGGCGACGTACTCCTTTGCCACGAGATTCATGCCGTCGCGCAGCGGCGTGACCAGAGCCGCGCGGGATGCCCGGAAAAGACCGGCGAGCGCGGCGCGGCGATAGGGACGATTGAGGTAGCGGATCGGCGTCCAAGCGGCCTCGCCATAGGTGCCGTTCACACGGCCCACGGTTTCGCCGATGCGCCGTTCCATTTCGGCATAGTCCCTGATCTCGGAACGGCTGCGTGGGGTGATCTGCAGATATGTCACCGCGCCGCGCCAGGGCGTGTTCACCTCGAGGAAGCGTTCGAACGCATCCATGCGCCATTTGATGCCCTTGGAATAGTCGAGACGATCGACGCCGATGATGAGGCTGCGGTCGGCAAGGCTGGCCAGCACCTCGCGTACGAATGAAGAGCGCACGCTGCGCTCCGCCAAGTGATTGTATTCGCTGGTTTCGACGCCGACCGGAAACGTGCCGATCTGCACCGTTCGGCTGCCGGCCATGAAAATGCGGCGACCGCGATTCGGCATATTGCATTCGTCGGCGAGATAACGCGCGAAATTGTCGGTGTCGCGATCTGTCTGGAAGCCGACGAGATCGTAATGGCAGAGCGCGAGGATCAGCCGCTCGTGCTTCGGCAATGCGGTGAGCACATCCGGCGGCGGAAACGGCACGTGCAGGAAGAAGCCGATGCGGTTTTCGTGCCCACGCTCGCGCAATGCCTTGGCGAGCGGAAACAGATGGTAGTCATGCACCCAAATGATGTCGTCGGGCCGGATGACGTTGTGCAGTTGCGCGGCAAACTGATCATTGACGCGCAGATAGCCGTTCAAGGCCCGGCTGGAATAATTCGTCAGATCGAGACGATAGTGCAGGATCGGCCAGAGCGTGCCGTTGGCAAATCCATTGTAATATTGCTCGTAATCGGTGCGCGTGAGATCAGTCACGATGTAGGACACACCGCCATTCTCGATTGTGCGGGTGATCGCGTCACCTCGGGGGACCACGCGACCGCTCCACCCGAACCAGATGCCCTCATGCTGTTTGAGAAATGAGCGAATCGAGACTTCGAGCCCACCTGCCCGCTTACCATTGTCGCCGCTTGGAACTGCCACGCGGTTTGAGACGATAATTATCCGCGCCAATACCGATCCTCCCAACTGCGCGACAGACGCATCGCAGTCAAAATCAGGCCGGCCATCGAATAAGTCTGGGGGAAATTGCCCCACAGGGCGCCGGTCTGCGGATGTATATCCTCCGACAAAAGCCCGTATCGATTGCGGTGGCGCAGAGCATCCAGAAACAAATCTCGCGCTTGGTTCCGGCGCCCCAGCGACCACCAGGCATCGATCAGCCAGAACCGGCAGATTAGAAACGCCGTTTCCGGCTCACCAAAATCATCTGCATTCGCATAACGCATAACGTGTTTCTCGCGTAAAAGTTCACGCTCGATAGTGGCGAGCGTGCTGATAAATCTGGCATCGTTGGCCTCAATGATGCCCAATTCGGGCAAAAGCAGCGCACTTGCGTCGACATGGTCCGTGCCGAAGGCGGAGGTGAACGTATTGCGCTTTGCGCTCCAGGCGCCGTCGAGCAGCGCTCCCGCGATCCTGTCGGCGGCGGCGTTCCAATACGCCGCGCGATCGGTCAAACCGAGATGGGCGGAAATCGCCGCGAGCCGGTTGAGACCGGCCCAGCACATGGCCACCGAATAGGTGTGCACGGCGCGGCGGCCGCGAAACTCCCAGATGCCGGAATCGGGTTTTAGCGCAAGCGCCTCGGCCTTGGCGCCGATCGACTCGAGCAGATGGAACAACGTTTCGTCGCCAGGACGCGGCAGGCGGCGATCGAAGAACATCGGCATGGCGGCGAGAATGATGCTGCCATAGATGTCGTGCTGATCCTGCAGGGCCGCGGCATTGCCGATCCGCACAGGACCTTCACCGCGAAAACCTTTCAGATCGGGGGCGATCCGCTCGTCCATCGGATCGGAGGGAACGATGCCGTAAACCGGCCGTAACGTGCCTGTGTGGCTCGCAGCCACGCTGACGATAAAATTGATGAAATCCTCCATCATGTGCGTTTCGCCGATGCGATTCAGCGCCTTGACGACGAAGTAGGCGTCACGCAGCCAGCAATGACGATAATCCCACGTGCGGCCGGAACCCGGCGCTTCCGGGATCGACGTCGTATGTGCGGCGACGATGCCGCCAGTTTCCTCAAAGTTGGAAAGCTTGAGCGTGATGGCGGCGCGTATGATGGCGTCCTGCCAATCGTAGGATATCGAAATTCGCCGAACCCAACCCAGCCAATAGTCGTGCGTGCGGTCGAGGAACTCGCGGCAACTGGTCTCAAGATCGCCCGGGAATGGCTCATCGGTGCCGAGCACGAAATGCAGGGGGCGCGTGAGCGCGAATTGCACCTCGTCTTCGATGTAGGACAGCGGTGCATCGGTCGTGAGCCGGACGACGGTGTCGCCGCCCCAATAGCGGATGTGGTTGCTGCTGTGGGAGCGCTGCGTCATCGGAACGCCGTAGCTGTGGGTCGGGCGCAGCCTGACGGTGATGCGCGGCAAGCCTGCGACGGGCTCGACGATGCGTACCAGTTGCGGCGGTCGGAACATCCGGCCGAAATTGATGTAGCGCGGAGCGAAATCCGTGATCCGCAGCGCAGCGCCCCGACGGTCGGTGAGATGCGTCACCACGATCGCCGTATTGCGCAGATATTCCGATTGGCATTCGGCGATTTCGTCGAGAGCGATATCGTAGAAACCCTTGGCTTCGTCACCGGCCAGCAGCCGGCAGAACACAGGATTGCTGTCGAAACGGGGATAACACCACCAAACGAGTCGTCCGGAGGGCTCGGTCAGCGCCGCTGTACGGCCGTTTCCGATGATCGCGAGATCCAATCCGTAGTCGGTCATTGATGCACGGCGACATGGTGGGAAAGCCGTTCCAGCCATTTGCGGACTTCTTTCGGCGACTGAAAGATGCCGTCGATGCCGAGCAGCTTGCGACCGACGGAGATTGCCGTGCCGTTGAATTCCGGCATGACCGCAAAAGCGGCTTCGTCGGTGGTGTCGTCGCCGATGAAAATCGGAGCGCGGCCGGCGAAAGGCGAATGTTTCATCAATTCGCGAACCGCGGTTCCCTTGTTGAATCCCGGCGCCTTGACCTCGATAACGGCCTTCCCGGTGAGGAGTTCGACTCTCGCCGGCTGTTGGAGCTTGCAGAGGTGGAAAACATCGTTGAGCACGTCGAGCTCGTGCCCGCTTGCCTGGCGATAATGCAAGGCGAGCGAATAGTCCTTGTCCTCAATGGCGATACCCGGGTAACGGATCGCGATCTGCCGAAGCTGCTGTTTGATGTCGCGGTCGAGCGACAGCGCATGTCGCTCATAGCCCTTCCCATTCAGGCTGTGCCGGATTTCCGCACCGTGTCCGCCAATTGCCGGCAGACGCAACGGCGCAAACAGAAAATCGAGATCCTGCAAGGGCCGCCCGCTGACAAGCGCCAGCGCACCACCAGCACCTTCGCTCACACGCATCAGCGTGCGGCGGAGCGAGTCCGAGACATAGACCTCGTGCCTCGACGGCGCGATGTCGAGGATGGTTCCGTCAACATCGAGCAAGATTGCAGAGTTACGCAGATCGAAGCGGTCGAATGGCACGGGGCAGCAACCTCCCCCAAAAACAACTCGCAACATTGCAAAGAGTTGCGCCGCGCGCTGTCCGGACAATGGCGGCGCGGCGTAACAGATGCGCGAGTTTTTTGATGTTTTGCGGCTGGCGCCTCGCCTGCGCATGGCAGGCAAAGCGGCAATCCGCAATTATCGTTTACTGACCGATAATTTCGACGACTTCACTCGTTGCCGGGTCGACCAGAACAAGTTGATTGTTTGCGTAGAAGTAACGCAACGGCCGAACCGCCGGTACCTCCGCGTAGACCGTTTCGGGCAACGGAGACAGCACCACCGCTGGAGGCACCGGTTCTCCGACGCGAACCGCCATATCGGCGCGCGGTGCGGCAACTCGGCGTTCACGCGTGACAGTACGATAAATCACGGTGCGTTGTTGAGGCGAAAGCGTGAGCGGGGCGCGTTTTTCAATCGTGGTCGTCGTCGTTGTGGTGGTCGATTGGGCAAAGCCGATCGCGGTGCTGGCGAGCAGAGCGAGTGGTATGGCGAGATAGCCAACACGGTACAAGGACATCACAACCTCCTTCTGTCGTGCTTTCCGCAAAGATCCAATGAGCACAACGTCTTCTGCGGATCGCAGTTCCCTCCCCGCCCAGGTTCTACGAAAGCCGTCAGCAGTCAGCTAGACTAGAGCAGCAGCGGCCACCCACCGGGCGGCCGCTGATTGAACGTGCAAATCCATAATTACCGCGCGCGGTGAAGCTCGAGACCGGCCACGCCGACCGCGAGATTGGCGCCGGCCTGTCCCTGCACCGATACCGGTTGCAGGGCAATGGTCCGGTCTGAGCCACCGATCAGCACATTTGCGCCGGCGCCTAAGCCAACGGTCGCTTCCGCGCTGGCGCCGCTATAGAAGCCAGCCAGGGCGCCGAAACGCCGTGAGGTCGGGGCATAGACCGCCCACGCCATTTCGCCGCCGGCTGTGGCGCCGATGTCGAGGCCGAATTTGCTGATCGTGCCGAGATAGGCTTCACGCGGTCCTGGTTCCGACGGCGTGAACAAGCAGTGTACGCGCTTGCGCGAACCGATGATCAGGCCAAGCCCGCCTGAAATATCGCAGCTCAGCGTACCGACCTTCACGCGGTTCTGCGCCGAGGCGACCGAGGGCGTGAAGGCAAAACCACCAACCGCGAGCGCGGTGAGGGCCGCAGCCAAAGTGTTAACTGTCCGAGTCATCGTAATCCTCCATAGGTTACCGATCGGGCACTTGAACGCGAATGCCCTCACTGTCCTCTGGAGTAAACTCCAGCAATGACCTGAGGTTCCCACAATGTTGAGGATCGCGGCGCGCTTCTGGTTGATCTGCAAGAGTTTCGGGCAAATTTCTACGTGATGCTTCGTACTCTGGCGTGAAAATCAATTCGAGGAAAGAATCCCACGCGAGCCGCAATGCTGATGCGTTGCGCCTCGACCAACCGTTCCTGGACTCGTTCCTGGACTATCGCAACGAGATCGACATCCCGCTCACGTCGAGAGTTGCTTCCAGACCGACCTCGCGACCGCGCAGCACGAGCACGACGCCGCGTGAGTTGCTCAAACGCGCGGTCTTTCGTCCGCCGACCAAGGCATAGCCCGCATCCGTGGCGGAATAAGTGCCGGCAATGTCCGACACGCGTCTGAGATTATAAACCTGACCGGCCAGTCTCGCCTTCGCAAGGCCGATGGTGACGCCGACACTGATGCCGCCGACGCCGAGCGGATAGCGCTTGCCGTTATAGACCAGCGTGCCGCTGCCGCCGGCGCCGCCGAGAATGAAGCCGCCACTGACATATTCGATGTAAATATCGGCCGATCGCGATTGCGAATGGGACGGCGCGCTCAACGGCACAAGCATAAGCAGCGCGAGCATGAACATCCGTGCGGCTGACCTAAAGCGGTACATTTTTTCCTCCCGGTGTTTATCGGCGTTCGCCGATCGAAGGACGCCAGAATACAGCTTCCACCTTCGTATTATAGGACGCAAATCCGGCGTAAGCGATACGATACGAAGGCGTGATTTCGGAACTTGTGATTTCGGAACTCGGCTGCGACTTAGACGTTTGTCCTTCTACAGATTTAGCAAGACGCATCGCGATGAAAATTTTGCCCTGGCGGCGAGCGCGTGCGGCGTGATCGCCGCAGCGCGTTGTGTGGCAAAAACAAATTACCATATTGGGGCGGAGGGACATTCAAGGCGCAAAACTGGAGGAACAGTCATGATGAAAAAACTGATGACAACAGCAGCCGCCCTGGTGATGACTGCCGCGACCTTTGCTGTTCCGAACACGGCGGAAGCCCGTGGTGGACGGATCGTAGCAGGCGTGATCGGTGGTCTTGCCGCTGGTGCGATCATCGGCGGCGCGCTCGCGCAGCCGTATTACGACCCCTATTACCCGACCTACTACTACGGTCCTGGTCCTTACTACTACGGGCCGGGCTGCTATTGGCACCGGGTTTGGACACCAATCGGTTGGCGACGCGAACGCGTCTGCTACTAGATCGTAACGCGGTTCGCAAACTCGCGGCTCGACAAGAGCGCAACGTCCGTGAGCGGACGTTGCGCTCTTCGTTTGCGATCAGTCTTCGGATGAGCTCCGCACACGGCGCTGTTGCGATGAAGCGTCCGGATGCTTTTCCCGCCACTTCGGACCTGGGCCGCGCATGTAATGGAATTCCGGCCGGTAGGGATGTATCAGCCGGCGCAGCGTGACGATGAAGACCTTGGCGTTTTCACCGCACCAAGCGCAGCTTCTGTGGCAGTGCTCGGCAGACTTCAAAAGGATTGACGCGATCGACATGTCGGTCCCTCTTTCAATGCGGTTTACCCAACATGCATGAGAAGGGCATCAGAAAGAGGTCCTGACCATCCTCGTCGCTCACATGCAATGTCCACGTGCGCCAATCATAAGGGCCGTGGCTCATAACGAACTCGCGAACGATCTGGGTGGCGATGTGATGAGCCTCGATCATGTCTTCTACGTCGGCTCCGCGTTGATCCAGCAGAACGAGGCCATCTGCGTTGGAGCAGCGGAAAAAGATATGCGTCATGGTCGCCTCCATCGCTGGCTCGAGAGCGGCACGACGCAGACGTGTGTGTTCGGAGTCAGTCAAAACACGATGAGCACAACTTCGCCGTCCCGTCGATCAAGATCGATCCTTGCCGAGCTCGATCCGTAGTCCGCGACAAGGTTACGAATCCGGTAGTGAACTCGGTCTGAAATTCGTTGAATGCTGCCGTTCAGTTACATTAAGGCGAGATAAATGCTTCCCTTACGAAGCCGTTAGCCGTTGCGGCTGGAACCGATGCGGGAACGGCGATTTCAAAGGTGAAAGCGCGATAAATAATTTCTTGCAGGCTTATCGAAAATCCGGGTGCCGCAAAGACAAGGGCGTTAGGAAATTTTGCACACAACATTGCGTGGCTTCGCCGTGGCAAAAATGCGGCACTCGCCACAGTTCCATTGTGCACAAGAAAAATTGAGCGATTGAGCGTGAACCGATTATGGGGCTTAGCGATTTATTGAATGTACGGGTGCTTCTGAAGCCAGCCCCTCAACTCAGAACACAAGACGGCGAAGAGAATTCTTTTCGGTTGGGTCAATGGAGGATCGATATGCGGAAGATCGTACTAGCCAGCACGGGTATTCTGACAGTTGTCCTCGGCATCGGGTCGGCTTATGCCGCCGACATAGCGCCGAGAGCACGGATGCCGGCAAGACAAGAGCCTCGCTACCTTCCGTACAATTGGACCGGAGCCTACATCGGCATCAACGGCGGCGGCGGTTGGGGCCGATCCGATTTCTCGGCGATCTCCAGCGGCTCCTTTAACATGAGCGGCGGACTCGTCGGCGGCACGCTCGGCTACAACTGGCAGAGCGGTCCCGCCGTGTTCGGCCTTGAAGGCGATCTCGACTGGAGCAACATCCGCGGCAGCACGCCGTGTGGCGTGACGAGTTGCGAAACGCACAACAGCTGGCTCAGCACGGTGCGCGGACGACTGGGCTACGCCATGGATCGGGTGATGCCGTTTGTCAGCGGCGGCCTCGCGGTTGGCGATATCCGCACGTCCATCGCGGGCGTAGGCAGCACCAATACCACCAAGGCCGGATGGACGATCGGCGGCGGCATCGAGGCAGCGGTAGCGCCGCATGTGACCGCCAAGATCGAGTATCTGTACGTCGACCTCGGCCGAGGCGGATCGGTGGCGGGCTCTGATGCGCGCTTCGACAGCCACGTCGTGCGTGCAGGCCTGAACTATCGGTTCTAATGGAATTATGTCTGCGCCAGCACGCTGGCTCGACTGGAAACGATCAAGAATACGACTTCATGGGGGCCGCTCGGCGGCCCCCATCGTCATGCAGCATCGTCGATCTGCTGCTCAAAGGGTTGCGGCGCGAGATAAACCATCGACTCGTAGGCATAGCCGCAAGCATCGCAATTCCATAGGTGGCGGATACAGCGTTCTTTGACATGCTCGGACCATACTGGCGCGAGCAGCGCGTCACCGCATTGCGGACACTGATTTAAATTTTTTCTTGTCTGCGTGGTCTTCGCTTCCAGCGGCATGACGTGACCTCCTGCCTTCGCGTTTACCGTTGTTATGAGGCGTCGCACTTACTGGTCTGTCCTTTTCTAATCGGCACGTCAGGACATACGCCGCCTGTGTGACGGCATGAATACAATACGTGATTATCCGAGCAGGTGATAATGGGACGGTTCACAAATTGTTGTGAGACGGAGAAAATTCCAACGCCGCGCCTTCGCATATGCGAGACGAATTGCACTGCACAATTAGACAGACCCGCTGACGCGCCCGCAAGCGTATGCGCTTCCCGCGCGCTTGCCGGCTTCGTTGGGGCCTAGCCGTGCGCCATGATGGTGGCGATTGCCTGGATCTGGTTACGCGTGTAGCTCGGAAGGCCGGCGCTAAGCGAGGTGCCGGTGTTGAAGGAACTGTTCCCCATCAGCAGCTGGCCGGGGACAAGATTGCGCAGCACCGGAACGCGTTCGAATTCCTTCCTGCGATCCAGGACCTTGGTCTTGATCCCGAGCGCCATATAGGCTGTCGCGATGGTCTGAGATTTGTCGGTTGGATGCGGTTGCACAATGGCCATGAACTTTCCAAACTCCATGATCTGATTGACGTAGAAAATATTCTGCTCGAGCACGCCGATGACCGGCGTATCAATTCCGGTGAGCTTTTTCAGTTTGTCCTGGTCGATCTCATTTTGGGGAACCACGCGCAGCTCGCTCTGAAAGTCGAGATAATCCGCGTGCTTCTTGCCCTCGGTCAGCTGGTTGACGAGGTAGATGCCGGTGGGAAGCTTTCCCTCGAGCTGGTAGCGCGACTGGATGCAAATGGCCTGTTCGGCGGTGCACCATTTTCGGTCAGGGCGCTGGTTGTAGGCGTGCTCCGGATCTTTCGCGGGAATCACGTCGGCCGCCGTGATCGGCTGGTGCGTGATTTTCGAGTCGATCTTGGTCAGGAACGGGATAGCGGCATATTTGACGAGGTTCACGTCATCGGGCTGCTTGGGCAGAATAAAACGCGCCTCTGCCACGTACATCGAGATTTTTTGCACGTAGGACTTTGGACCGCCCTCGATCGTAGCGCTGACGGTCGGCTCGGTGTAGCTCGGATAAAGGCTGAGCAACTGTTTCTGCAACGGGTGCGCCTTCGCCCAATCCTCAAAGCGGATCAGCCCGGTCGCGGGGTCGACCAGTTCGTCCTGGCGGTGATCGGTGAACATTATGGTGTCCGGCTTGAGCTGAGCCGGCGTCAACCCCGCAAAAGTCGAGACCTCGTTGATCTTGAGCTCGTTGGCCTGCGCGAGCGAAATGGTTACCGCGAAAACTGCCAGTGGAATGAAGGGGCGCGTTACTGATCGAATCATCGGTTCACTCCTCTGCACGGGCTCAACGAAAGCGCCACGAATAGTCCGGATCGACGGCGCGCTGGCGCTGTGATGGGCGACCATCGAACGGCTGCGATACGCGCGGGGAGTCGAAAATTCGTCCGAAGAAGGCAAAGGGATTAAACGAGTCGCGTGGCGGCGTAGATCGGCTGAAAATGCTGTCGTCACTGTCGTCTTCGGTATCGGAACTGGCCCGTGCCACCAAGCGGTGCTCTGTCTCGACGATGTGGCCGTTCTGGTCGGTACGGAAATATTCGGTGAAGCCGCCACCGCTGCCTTCGCCCGTGGTCTCGTCGCTGCGGCCGTTGAGAGGCATTGCGATCAATTGACGCTGAGCTTCAGGCGATGGGCCGCGAAGCACGGTCTTGGGCGCGTAGCTATCCCAAGTGGCCTCCAGGATCGGACGGAAGATCGGAATGGCAACGCGCGAACCGGTCTGGCCCGGTCCGAGCGTGTTGTGCTTGCCGTCGGAATTGTCGTAGCCGACCCAAACGCCGATCGTCACGTCATTGGTGAAACCCATGAACCACGTGTCGTTCGCTTCGTCACTGGTGCCGGTCTTGCCACCGATATAGGGCGCCAGTTCGGACATGGAACGCGCAGTGCCGCGCGCCACGACGCCCTGCAGCAGCGTCTTCAATTGAAAGAACGCCGGCCGATCGGCGCCTTTCATCTGCACCAGGGGTTCGATCTTGTTGCGGTAGAGCACGCGCCCATCCTGCGCGATTGACTCGATGAGATAGGGCGTCGGGCGTGCGCCCTCGTTGGCAATGGTCGCGTAAAATGCGGCCAGATCGAGCAACCGCACCGGCTGTGCGCCCAGCACGAATGGATAGTAGCGCACGCATTCCGAATAAATTTGCGCTTCCATCGCAAGCGCGCAGATGCGGTCGAGACTGTCTTCCGGTTTCTCGGCGATGCCGCCTTCGAGCAGTCGCGCCGTGACTTGATTCTTGGAGTTTTCCAATGCGCGACGCAGTGTAATGATGCCGGATGAGCTGCGGTCGTAATTCCTCGGACGCCAATAGGCGCGAGAGACACCTCGCATCGACTTTTCGATTGGCGGAAGCGTGATCGGAGCGTCGCGTACCAGCGTATTAGGCTGCAGTCCGGTATTAAGGGCGGCCAGATAGGTCAGCGGTTTCAAGGCTGAGCCGGGCTGACGACGAGTCTGCGTTACGCGGTTGAGTTGGCTCAGCGGAAATGAGAAGCCGCCGGCCATCGCCAGGACACGGCCCGTTGCGTTTTCGATTACGACGGCGGCGCCCTGGACCGTTGGCCGCGAGCGCAATTCGGCGCGCGTCGCACCGTCGTTGCCATCGGTCACGTTCACGTAGACAACGTCATAGAGCTTGAGCCTTTGCCGGTCGAGGCTGCCCGACAATGGCACGATCGTGCCATCGAGCAGACCGACACGCATTGAGCCAGTGCTGCCCTTGCCATAGCCCGCATCGACTACGATTGCGGTCGTCCAATGCACGTCGTAAAGCGGAAGCCGGGCGTTCTCGAGCGCCTGTTGCCAGGCCGGCTTCGACTGATCCGGCAAGGTGGCGAAACGACGAACTGCATCCGCCAAATTCGTCTCTGCACCCTGAAACTTAGCTCGTCCAACGCTTTGTTCGTAACGCGCCAATCCATTCTGCAGCGCGATTTCTACGGCGCGTTGCAAATCAGGCCTGATGGTGGAGCGCACGATGTAAGAAGAAGCCGTGAGGTTGTCGATTCCAGCGAGTGTTTTTGCCTCGCGGGCGACCTGCTCCACATAGTAATAGCCATTGTCGCGGCGCGGACGATCATTGGCGATGACGGTCAGTGCACTGCCGAGCGCGGTCCTCATTTGCGCCTCGGTGATCGCACCATCCTCCTGCATGCGGTTGAGCACGTAAGCAAGACGGTCGCGGGCGCGCTGGGGATGCTTATCAGGAGCATAGGCGTTCGGGCCCTTGGCGAGACCGGCAAGCATGGCCGCTTCCGCAAGCGACACGTTTTTCACCGATTTGCCGAAATAGCTGCGTGAAGCCATTTCGACGCCCCAGGCGCTGCGGCCGAGGTAGATGGAGTTGAGATAGAGCTCGAGGATTTCCTCTTTGCTGAGTGTCTGCTCGACGCGCGACGCGACAATAATTTCGCGGATCTTACGCTCGTAGGTGACATCGTCGCCGACCAGCAGATTTTTCACCAATTGTTGCGTGATAGTCGAACCGCCTTGTGGCCGGCGCTGGGGCGCAAGCATGCCGACAAAGGCGCGAATCACGCTGCGTTCGTCGATGCCCTTGTGGTGGTAGAAGCGCTTGTCCTCGGCGGCAATGAAGGCCGCTTGGACGTTAGCCGGAATATCCTTGAGCGGCATGAAGACCCGACGGTTGTCGGGCTCATAGAGTTCCGCATAGTCGTCGCCCTTGCCATCGAGCACGAAGGTCGTGCCGGACAGGTGCATGCCCTTGAGCTTGGTGTGATCGGGCAACTCGGCGACAGCCTTGTTGTAGAAGCGAATCACCTCGGCGGGATCGACAATCGAATCAGCGACCTGCTCGTTCTTGCAGAATTGCCGATAGGCGATATAGAGATCGTTGAACTTGATGCCGCGGAACGCCTTCACTTCGCCGGCGGCCATCCGTTTGTCGTTCATCGCGGTGATGATCATGCCGTCGAGGTCGATCTTCTCGATGTCGAACGCCTTGCGCATATGGGCGCAGCCGTCGCGCAATATCTGCACGACCTCGGCCTGATCGACCGCCGGGTCGAAGTGGGTCTTCACATTCTCCGGACGAGTCGCGACTTGGCTCAAGGCCAGAGCGGTCGCGAATATCTTGACGAAGGTGACGTCCATTGTCGGCAGAGGCGATGAGGCGGAACGCGCACGGCGTTCCCCCTTGGGTGTGGTTTCTCCTATCTAAAAGTTTCAACTGGCCGAAGAAGTTCCATCGCGTTCGCAATATTTTTACCGACAAGTTTATGGGTGCGAAATCATGCTCAGCTACGCCTGCGTGTCGCCAGACTTCGAGATTTTCGACAATTAATTTTGCCGCGCGCCAAGCAGCCATCGAGCCACCGCTCGATCGCCTTCTGTTGACGCTGGGTCGTACTTGGTGAGTTAATTGCGCGCGGAAATAACGTCGGTATAAAGCCGCTGCCATTTGTCGCCGTCTTGCAGGACCTGACCTGAGTCGATCACGGTGAGCGTCTTGCGGTCGAGCGCGGATGGAAACTTGCTGTTGGTTACAACGTAGTCGCGCTCGGCCAGGAGTTTCTGCGCATCCGAGAGCATGAAATCGTAGAACAGCACGGTGGCGTACGGGTGCGGCGCCATTTTTGCCGCGGCGATGGAATTGGGCATGGAGACCAGCGGCGGAATGACAAACCAATCGAGTGGTGCGCCTTTCTTCTTGAGCTGCTCGGCGGTGTAGCTGAATACCGTCAGCGCGAGCGGTACTTCGCCGGCGGAAACGAGATTCGTGAGCAACGTGTGGCCCTTGCGCACAGAGAAGCCGTTGGTCGAGGCAATGTCGCGAAACAGCTTGATGCCCTTGTCCTCGCCCAACGCCTGCATCAGGCCGGCGAACCAGTCCGAATCGTCGGACTCGATGCCGAGTTTTCCCTTCCATTTTGGATCGATCAGGCTCTGATAGGATTTCGGCAAATCAGCCGATTTGACCAGTTTGGTGTTGTAGGCCGCCACCAGCACGTTGAGACAGAAGCCGACCCATTCGCGGTGCGACGGCAGGGCCTGGGGGATGAGATCGGCGAGATACGGCGACGGCACAGCTTGCAGGAGGTGTTCGCGCGCGGTGGCCTCGAGTGCCGGGCCGTTGTTGAGGATGAAATCCACGTCGTAGCGTTTGGCACGCGCTTCGGCGAGCACACGGTTGCGGATGTCCTCGGAGCTCGCGCGATACAGCCGCACTTTGATGCCGTAGGATTTCTCGAAGGCACCCACGAGGGCGACGTTATCCTCCGGCGGCGCGTTGGAATAGAAGGTGAGCGTGCCTTCGCGCTTGGCACCTTCGATCAGCCGCGCCGTGCGATCGGAGCCATTGTAGGCGGCGATGTCGGCAATGCTTTGCGCCATCGTGGGAGCGGCCGAGAGCGCCAGCGCGGCCGCCAGGCCGAGGACGAGGCGCGAAATCAGAAATCGAATGGCCGCAGGATTATTCATCTCGCCCTCCGAACGCCTCAGTGCATATGCGCGCCGCCGTCGACCACGAGCGTCTGTCCGGTGATGAAGTCGCTGTCGCTCGATGCGAAGAACAGCGCGGCGCCGGTCAAGTCCTCGGGCTTCTGCATGCGCTTGAGTGCGCGTTCGCTGCTCGCCGAGGAGCGGCTTTTCATCAGCGCCTCGTCAGGGTTCTCCTGCGAGAGCGTATTGCCGGGCGCAATGCAATTGACGCAGATGTTGTACTCGCCGAGTTCTTTGGCGAGCGTCTTGGTAAAGCCGATCACGCCCGCCTTCGAGGTCACGTAGTGGATGCGAGTGGAGGAACCTTTCAGCGCCGTGCCCGAGCTGATGTTGATGATCTTGCCGTAGCGCTGCGCGCGCATTTGCGGCGTCACCGCGCGGCAGGCGAGCCAGGTGCCCTTGAGGTTCACCGTCATCAGCTTGTCCCACTCCGCCGGCGTGATCTGGTCAAAGGGCAGCCGCGACATCGGCACGGTGGCGAACACCGCCGCATTGTTGATCAGGATATCGATGCGGCCAAACGCCGCGAGCGTACGTTGCGCCATGTCGGCGACGCTTGCCTCGTCCGCAACGTCGGTGCGTAGTCCAAGCGCCTCGAGATTGCGCCGGCGGAGCTCCTGCTCGACTGCGGTTGCGGCGGCGCCGTCAAGTTCGGCGATCACCACCTTGGCGCCCTCCTCGGCAAACCGATGGGCGTAGGCCTTGCCGATGCCGTGGCCGCCGCCGGTGACGATGGCAACACGGCCAGCCAAACGAAGCGTCATTGGTTGAACCCCGATTTCAATGATCAGCAAAGCGCATGGATTTTGCGACTGCAATCCCTAATTTACAGCGGCGAGATGCAGCAGCCGTGCCGGGTTGTCGCGCAGCATGCTCTCGATCAGGGCCTGCGAAAGTCCGCGTTCGCGCAGCATCGGCACGAAATCGGCAAATACGGTGCTGTAGCTGCGGCCGCCATAACGGTGAAGGAACGTCCTACGCGCCACGTCTGAGGAGAGAATGAGCTGGCGCTCGAGCCCGCGCGCGCAAGCCTCGCGCACAAGATCGGCGAGCTGAACGTTGGTCGGCCCTTTCGGGAAACTTACCTTGTCGATGCCGAGGTAGACGCCGGAGCGCGCTATTGACGCCAGCTCTTCGACGTTGCGAGCTGCGCCCATGTGGCTGATGACGACACGCGACATATCCATGCCGGCGCGCGTGAGCACGTCCACATGCCACGGCGCCTGGTCCGGACTCGAGGTGTGGGTGATGACGGCGGCGCCGGTCGCCTTGGCCGCGCCGGCGGCGGCCTTGAACAGGCGCGCCTCCATTTCTCCGGGCGTGCCGCGTGCGGTGCCAACCTTGATGACGCCGCAGCGAATCCCGGTCTGGCCGATGCCGTTTTCGACCTCGGCAATCATGGCGTCGCGCAGCGCTTCGACGGAACCATTGATGACGAACTCGGGAAACGGATCCCAGTAGAAGCCGGCGGCACACACGACCGCGACGCCGGCTTGCTCGCTGATGCGTCGCAGGGCGATCGGATCGCGGCCCCAATGGGGCGCACTCAAGTCGACGATGGCGGCGAGGCCATGGGTCTTGGCCTTGCGCAAATCGTCGATGACGTCGGCCTCTTCGGTCTTGCCGATGACGTTGTTCGGCCCTTTCTGGGCCGAGAGATCGATCTGCAAATGCTCATGGACCAGGATGCGGCCGGATATTTCCGCGATATCTCCGGTCACCGTCCTGATCACGGCGATGTCCTCGTGCGTAACAGGCCTATTCGGCGGCGGCCAGGCCTTTGCTCGCGTTGCGCGTGAGGCAAGCGATCGCAAGGTCGGTCGACATCACATCGCCGAAGACCAGATAGAAGCTGATGAGTGAAGCGTTGTGGTCCTCGTCGGTCATGGCCGCGTTGCCGTCGCTCACCATGATGGTCTTGAAATTGAGCATCATGGCGTCGCGCGCGGTCGATTCGCAGCATACGTTGGTCACGGTGCCGGTGATCAGGAGTGTATCGAGATTGCGCTTGCGTAGCTCTTCGGCAAGCTTGGACGAGCCCTGGATGAAGGCGCTGTAGCGGTCCTTTTCGACGATCAGATCGTCTTTTCGCACGTCGAGCGCGGCCCACAGATCATGGCCCTTGCTGCGGGGGGTGAGCGCGCCGGCGCGCTTTGCGCTGCGTGTCGGGCCGAGCATGCCGTAGAGGGTCGACCAGGTCTTCAGCGTCTCATCGGTATAGATGGTCTTGATCCAAACCACCGTTCCGCCGGTCTCGCGCACCGTCGTTGCGAGCCGGTTGATGTTGGGCACAATCTTTTCCGCCATCGAACACAGTGAATGCGCGACGCCCGGCAGCATGAAGGCATTCTGCATGTCGACGACGATCAGCGCGGTCCTCTTCGGGTCGAGATCGTCATGGACGTGCTCGCGGCCGTGCCGCGTTATCACTCGGTCGATCACGGATTGCGGTATTGCGATCTTGTGCATTCAGTCGCCCCTCTACGGTTCTAGCAAGTCCAGTATGCGGTCCCGGCATAACGGCGGCAACCGGCTCATGAAAGCGGATTTCGGTGCTTTGCCGTGGAGCCAAAGATCACATGGTCGTATTCGCGGCTTTTTGTAACTCGACAACGACCCTAGAAGCCTTCTAAAAATGGTTACCAGACGAGCCAGGCCGGCTGCGGGAGTGACGCAATCTCATGAATTACGAGGCATATTTCACCGAGGCGCTGTCCCGGCTGCGGAGCGAGCGTCGGTATCGGGTGTTCGCGGATTTAGAGCGAATCGCCGGCCGATTCCCGCATGCCGTGTGGCACTCACCGCAGGGCCCGCGCGAGGTGGTGCTCTGGTGCTCCAACGACTACCTCGGCATGGGCCAGCACCCCAAGGTGATCGGCGCGATGGTGGAGACCGCGACGCGCATGGGTACGGGCGCGGGCGGCACCCGCAATATCGCCGGCACCAATCATCCGCTGGTTGAGCTCGAGCACGAATTGGCGGACCTGCACGGCAAGCCAGCGGCGCTGGTGTTCACCTCGGGTTATGTGTCGAACGAAACCGGTATCGCGACCATCGCAAAACTCCTGCCGAACTGCGTTATCCTGTCGGACGCCTATAACCACAATTCGATGATTGCGGGTATCCGCGGAGCGAATTGCGAGAAGCAGATCTTCCGGCACAACGATCTTGCGCATCTCGAGCAACTGCTGCGCGCGGCCGGCGATCGGCCGAAACTGATCGCGTTCGAGAGCATTTACTCCATGGACGGCGACGTGGCGCCGATCAATGCGATCTGTGATCTGGCGCAGAAATACCGGGCGCTGACCTATCTCGACGAGGTGCATGCCGTCGGCATGTATGGACCGCGCGGCGCAGGCGTTGCCGAACGCGACGGCGCCATGCATCGGATCGACGTCATCGAGGGCACGCTCGGCAAGGCCTTCGGCGGGCTCGGCGGCTACATCGCGGCGAGCTCGGCGCTCTGCGACGCGGTGCGCTCCTACGCGCCCGGATTCATATTCACCACGGCCCTGCCGCCACCGGTTTGCGCCGCTGCGGTGGCGGCCATCCGGCATCTGAAAACATCGAGCTGGGAGCGCGAGCGCCAGCAGGATCGAGTCGCACGGACCAAGGCGGTGCTCACCGCCACCGGTCTGCCGGTGATGACGACGCCCACGCATATCGTGCCGGTCATGGTCGGGGATCCGGAGCAATGCAAAGCGGCCAGCGATCTGCTGCTGTCGGTCCACGGCATCTACATACAACCGATCAATTATCCGACGGTGCCAAAAGGTACCGAACGGCTGCGGATCACACCGACGCCTTATCACGACGACGCGCTGATCGACGCGCTCGCCGAAAGCCTGCTTGACGTCTGGGATCGGCTCGGACTGAAGCTGAAGACCCGCCCGCTCGCGGCGGAGTAAGCTCTTTATTATTCCAGCATGCTCTAATCCTCAAACGGTAGCCGCTGGCGCGGGAGATCGCGCGCGCGCGATGGAATATTGCCGGCGCGCCGCACCTGGAACGGCAACGACAAAGACACCAGCATGAACCGCCACAGATGATGCGCGCCGACGAATATCGGATCGAGATGAAGCGAGAGTGCAAGCACCATCATCGTGTCCTGCGCACCGGGTGAGTACGCAACCACCGCATCGGCAATTCGGATGGGCAGCAGTGAGGTCAACAACAGCACGAATGCCGATGCAACCGAAAGAGCAACCGCGAATGATCCGAGCGCGGGCCCGATATAACGCAACAAGGCGCGCGGTGCGGTATTGGCAAAACGCGAACCGGTGAAGGAACCAACGCCGATCACCGCAGCCATGACCAACCAAGCCGGCAAGGCGGAACGGATCAGCCCGGTTCCGTGCAAAAAACCAGAGCCGACCATGGCGCCGAGAAGGACCCCGCCCGGAAGCCGGAACATTACCGAGATGAGGGCCGTCGATGCCGAAACCGCGATAAGGATCAAAAGCTCCGCGAGCGAAGCCTGTGCAAGCCCCGCACGCTGCGTAAATGAAATGGTTGCGCTCAATCCGAACGCTGCGAGCCCGGTCGGGATGCCGATGGTGAGCAGGACGACACGCATCACTTGAACAATGGCGATGGCGCGAAGGTCAGCGCCGAATTCGGCGGCGAGCGTCATCACTTGCGCCAGGCTGCCCGGGCTTGCGCCCAAAACCGCGGAACGCATGTCCCAGCTGTGCAACAGACGAAGATACGATGTGGTTGCAACGATCATGCAAATGGTGGCGACCGAGAGCACGGCAATGCTGAGCGGAAACGTCACGACCCCGTGAAGCGTCTCAGGAGTGACCACCGCGCCGAGCGATATGCCGACCAGCACGGAAATGACGCGGGTGAGCGGCAGCGGAACCAGCATTGGCCGCCCGAGAAGCGCTGCGGTCGCTACCGTCAACAGCGAGCCGGAGACGAGACCGGCTGGAAAACCGAGCAGGCTGAAAACCGCGGCTCCGCCGGCGCCGAACAGCAAGGTTTCTGCGGTACGCAACAACCGGTCTTTGGGGATGGAAGCGGAGACCATCGGGCGCGATCAATGCCGCGCCCGCGCGCGATCGTCAAATAAGGGCGGTGTTGCGTTCAGATATTGCGGCCCTCGTTCAACGTGATGCGAACGAGATCGGCGGCATTCTTGGCGCCGAGTTTGTCCATGATGCGCGCGCGATGGACCTCGATGGTGCGCGGGCTGATACCGAGGCGGCGACCGGCTTCCTTGTTGGAGGCCCCGCCGGTGATCTCAGCCAGAACCTCGCGTTCGCGCTGCGTGAGGCGTTCCTGGCCCGGAAAGCGCTGCCGCTCGGCGCCGTCGGTCGCGACGGCGTGAGTTCTTGTATCCTGCCCCATTATTGGTGGTTCCTCCGCACGCATCCAACTCGACCACAGGCCGAGTCGCCACTTCTTATTTCCACCGCCTATTAAATAACGCCGGTTCTTTGCGGCATGCAAGCCCCGGAACTGCAAGGATTATTTTTTGGCCAACAGATCGCGAATCTCGGCCAGCAGCACCTCCTGGCGCGGAGGAGCGGCGGGTTTGGTCTCCTCGGTTTGGCGAAGGCGCTGGAACAGGTTGACGACGCCAAACAACGCGAACGCAATAATGATGAAATTGATGGTGATGGTGATGAAGTTGCCCCAGGCCAGAACAGCGCCCTCTTTCTTTGCTTCGGCGAGCGTGGCGGCGTGAACCTTGGGCGACAATGGAGTGAAGTAGTTGGAAAAATCGATGCCACCCGTGATCGCTCCGATGACCGGCATGAAAATATCACCAACCATCGACTCCACGATCTTCCCGAAGGCTGCGCCGATTACGACGCCGACCGCGAGATCGACCACGTTGCCGCGCAGGGCGAAGTCGCGAAATTTCTTGAGCATGCTTGCCTCCTCCATCAGCGGGGCCCCTCCGGCCCACGTACCTCTCGAAACTGCGCGTGCCTTATACGTGCATCAACGCACGGTGGACAATCCCACGCCTTCTGTGGTGACCTAGCGTAAGGGAGGGGTTCCGGGGCCCTTTGGGGTCGAACCCCGGGTGGCGCAGGAGTGCGTATGCTGCAAGGCTGGCTCGTCGTCGCGGTGGCGCTCGGCTACATCGGCCTGCTGTTCGTGATTGCCAGCGCTGGCGACAAGATGCGGCAAGGCAGCCGCAGCGGCCGCCTGCGCGCGCTGATCTACCCCCTCTCGCTCGCCATCTATTGCACGTCGTGGACGTTCTTCGGGTCGGTGGGCCTGGCTTCGCGCACCGGATACGATTTTCTGACGATCTATATCGGGCCGATCCTGATGATCGGACTTGGCTGGCCGTTGATCATGCGCGTGGTCCGGCTGGCAAAGGCGCATAACATCACCTCGATCGCCGATTTCATCGCGGCCCGTTACGGCAAGGATCAGACAGTGGCAGCCGCGGTCGCGCTGATCGCGATCATCGGGACCATTCCGTACATCGCACTCCAGCTGAAGGCCGTGTCATCCTCGGTCGGCACGATCCTGCTGCACATCACGACCAAAACAGGATTCGAACAGGCGTGGTTCGGCGACATCGCACTGGTTGTCGCGCTGTTGATGGCGGCGTTCGCAGTCCTGTTCGGCACGCGCCATATCGATGCGACCGAGCATCAGAATGGATTGATGCTGGCGATCGCCACGGAATCGATCGTCAAGCTCGTCACCTTTCTCGCGGTCGGCGTGTTCGTGACTTTCTGGCTATTCGATGGGCCAGCGGCGTTGTTCTCGCAGGCGATGAAACAAGCAAACACCGCCGCCGTGCTGACGCGAGAGCCGCAACTTGGATTGATGGCGGCGATGACAGCGCTATCGATCGTCGCCATCGTGCTGCTGCCGCGGCAATTCCACGTCATGGTGGTCGAGAACAACAACGAAGGCGAGATCAAGCGCGCGGCGTGGTTGTTCCCGCTCTATCTCGTGCTGATCAATCTGTTCGTGCTGCCGATCGCGCTGGCCGGCCTGTTGAAGTTTCCGCTCGGCAAGGTCGACAGCGACATGTTCGTGCTCGCGTTGCCGTTGACCGGCGGTTCCAACCTCATGGCGCTGGCGGCGTTCGTCGGCGGTCTGTCGGCGGCAACGGCGATGGTGATCGTCGAATCGGTTGCGCTGTCGATCATGGTGTCGAACGATATCGTGGTGCCGTGGGTCTTGCAGCGACGCGAAGCTTTCATCAGCGGCCGCGAGCATGTCGGCGGGTTGCTGCTGACGGTGCGCCGCGCCGCCATCTTCCTGATTCTCCTGCTGGCATATCTTTATTACCGCTTGGCAGGAGATGCGCAGCTCGCCGCAATCGGACTGCTCTCGTTTGCGGCGATCGCACAACTTGCGCCGGCCTTCTTTGGCGGCCTGATCTGGCGCCGCAGCACCTCGCGCGGCGCGATTGCCGGGTTGACGATCGGTGTTTCGGCCTGGGCCTATACGCTGCTGCTGCCGAGCATTGCCGACGTCGGCATCATCGGAAGGCAAATACTGACCGACGGTCCCTGGGGCATTGCATGGCTTAGACCGCAGGCGTTGTTCGGTCTCGATCTGCATCCGCTGGTGCATGGCGTGGTCTGGTCGCTCACGTTGAACATTCTCGCCTATGTCGGGTTCTCGCTGTGGCGCAAACCGACATCGATCGAACGGCTGCAGTCGGAACTGTTCGTTCCCACGCATTTGGCTCCGATCAGTCCGGGTTTTTTGTGGCGCTCCACGGTGACGGTCGAGGAGCTCACGACCACCGTCGCGCGCTATCTGGGTGAAGAGCGCACACGCGCGGCGCTACAGACCTTTGCCACGGCGCGCCGCATCAGTCTCGATCCGCAGGCGGAAGCGGACTTCCAGTTGGTCCGCCATGCCGAGCATTTGCTCGCGTCGGCGATCGGGGCTGCATCATCGCGGCTCGTGATGTCGCTTTTGCTGCGAAAACGCACGTTGTCGACAAAGGCAGCGCTCAAAGCGTTCGACGACGCCAATGCCGCGATTCACTACAACCGAGAAATCCTGCAGACGGCGCTCGATCACGTGCGGCAGGGCATCGCGGTCTACGACAAGGATCTCCGCCTGATCTGCTGGAACCGGCAGTTCGGCGAAATCCTCGACCTGCCGCCCGAACTCACGCGAGTCGGAACCGGACTTGACGAAATATTGCGGAGCAACGCCGACCACGGGGCGTTTGCCTCGGACACGATACAAACCGTGATGAGCACGCACGTCGAGCATCATGCGGCGCGCAGCGAGCCAATTCTGGCGCGGTTTCCCGAGCGCGGGCTGGTCTGCGAGCTGCGCACGAACCGCATGCCCGACGGCGGCATGGTGATGACGGTGACGGATATCTCGCCCACGGTTGCCGCGGCGGAAGCGCTCGAGCGCGCCAATGCGACGCTGGAAATGCGGGTGCGCGAGCGGACCACCGAGCTCACGCGGCTCAACGCGGAACTCGAGCGCGCCAAGGCCGATGCGGAGGACGCCAACGTCTCCAAGACCCGCTTCCTGGCCGCCGCAAGCCACGACATTCTACAGCCGTTGAATGCGGCCCGCCTTTACGTGACATCGTTGACCGAGCGGCAGGCGGGCAACGAGGACGCGCGGCTAATCGCCAACGTCGATGCATCGCTTGAAGCGGTCGAGGAAATCATCGGCGCGCTGCTCGATATGTCGCGGCTCGACAGCGGCGCGTTGAAACCCGAAATCGTCACCTTCCGCATCAACGACCTGATGCGGCAACTGGAAGTCGAGTTCGCGCCGATGGCGCGCGAAAAGGGCCTTTCGTTGAAATTCATGCCGTGCTCATTGCGCGTGAGCTCGGATCGCCGGCTGCTGCGGCGGCTGCTGCAGAATCTCGTCTCCAATGCGATCAAATACACGCCGAAGGGCCGCGTGCTGGTCGGCTGCCGGCGCCGGCGCACACGCCTGCGGATCGACGTGTTTGATACCGGCCTCGGCATTCCGGCTTCAAAAAAACGCGTCGTCTTCCGCGAATTCCACCGGCTTGACGATGGCGCAAAGGTCGCGCGCGGGCTTGGATTGGGCTTGTCGATCGTCGAGCGTATCGCGCGCGTGCTCAATCACAACGTGGAACTGAAATCCGAGATCAGGCGGGGCTCGCGTTTCTCGGTCACGGTCCCGATATCGAACGCTTTGCCGCTACGGGAAACGCAGCGCAAACTCGTCAGCCTCGATCGCGGGCAGCTCATCGGCATGTCCGTGCTGTGCATCGACGACGAGCCGAAGATTCTCGACGGCATGGAGGCGCTGCTCGGCGGCTGGGGCTGCCAGGTGGTCAAGGCACCGGACCTGGCGACCGCGATCGGCGCCCTTTCCGAGACACAAATCGCGCTCAACGGGCTGCTGGTCGATTATTACCTCGGCCAGGGCAACGGCATCGAGGCCATCGTCGAGTTGCGCCGCCGCTTGGGGACGGAACTACCGGCGATTCTGATCACCGCCGATCGCAATTTGGACATTCGTTTAATCGCACGCGAGCACAACATTCAACTGCTGAACAAGCCGATCAAACCGGCATCGCTGCGCGCGCTGCTCGCGCAATGGCAAGTGCAGCGCGTGGTTGCAGCAGAGTGAAACGCGCCTACACCGCCTTGAGGTGGGCGTCGCGCCGCTTGTAAAGCTCGTCGTCGGCGTAGCCCATGGTTTCCGGCCGACCGCGGCCGAGCATCACTTGAAAATAGACCGGCTCGAGGCTGTCGTTCTGATAGCCATGGATCACGCCAGCGGGGCAGGAAATGCATTCCCACGGCCCGAGTCGCGTGGTGAGGCGCTTGCCGCTTTCGTCCTCGACAAACACGTCGAGGTAACCTTGCAGTACGAAAAAGCATTCCTCCACTTCGTGCGTGTGCGCGGCATTGCCCTGACCGGGCTCGACATACATGATCGAGAGCGTGAAATTTCCAGCCGGGATGACGGTTGGGTCGCCGTGCTTGCCGGAGCCGCCAGCGCCGATGAAGCGATGCTGCGCGCGTTTGAAGCCCTCGATCTTGGCGTCCTCGAACGCGGCCCAATCCGGCTTCTTCTCGCGGAATCGGCCGACGTACTTCTTCATGATCTCTTCGATGGGAACGCCCTCGAGCTCCTTCGGGCGCGGATGCCGTGCAACACTCATGAAACGCTCCTGTTTGATGTTTGCTTGAATCTAGGCTTCGACGACAGGGCGCGTCAACGCGGTCATTCCGCTGCTGCTTTGCGCTGGCCGGCTTGCACCAACTCCCAGATGTAAGTCGGGGTGAGCGGCAGCTGGCGCGGGTCTGCGCCGAAAGACCGCAGCGCATTCGCCACGGCGTTGGCGATGGCGCCGCCGGCTGCGATGATGCCGCCCTCGCCCGCGCCCTTGACGCCGAGTGGATTGATCGGCGAGGGGAAATCTTCGAGCACGACGCAGCGCAGATTGGGGAAGTCGCTTGCGGTCGGCAGCAGGTAGTCGGCGAGCGAGCCGGTGAGAAACTGCCCGTCCTCGTCATACTGCAAATGCTCGAGCATAGCGCCACCGAGGCCCTGCACCAGCGAGCCGACCATCTGGCCGCGCAGCGTGAGCGGATTGACCGCACGACCCACGTCCTGCACCATCACGTAATCGATGATGTCGATGCGGCCGAGTTTTGGATCGACCGCGATGTGCACCGCATGGGCGCCGTAGCTGTAGGTGTGTTTCTTGTTGAGGAACGCGCCTTCGGCGCTCAGCCCGGCAAATTGCTTCAGCGGGAGCGATTGGCCGTCAGGACCGCTGATTTTGTCAGTGTCAATCTTGATGGCGGGCGGTGCGCAACCAAGACGCTTGGCGCCAGCTGCACGGATCGCCGCGAGGAAACTGTTGGCGGCATCGAGTACGGCCGAGCCGCCCATGACGGTAGAACGCGAATGATACGCGCCATAGCCGTCGCTCACATAGGCCGTCGAGCCATGATGGACATGACGGATGCGCTCGATCGGCAGTTCGAGCGCATCAGCGGCAATCTGCGCGAACACCGTCTCGACGCCCTGACCGACCGAAGACGTGCCGAGGAAAACCGAAATCGTGCCGTCATCGTTGACTTCCAGCCGAGCGGTTTCCTTCGGGCCGGCGGCGCCGCCTTCGATGAAGCACGAGACGCCGACGCCATGGTATTTGCCATCGATCAATTGGCCACCGAGCTTCGAGGCCTGCGGCCAGTCGATCTCCTTTAACGCGCGATCGAGCGTGGCGCGATAATCGCCGCTGTCGTACTCGTCCTTGGCGTCGGTGGGCTGGACGGTCGCGACACCATAAGGCTGCTCGGCAGCAGTAATCAGATTGCGGCGCCGCAGCTCGATCCGATCGATGCCGAGATCATCGGCGATCATGTCGAGCAGGCGCTCGACATAGAAGTTGGCCTCGAAGCGTCCAGGACCGCGATAGGTGCCGACCGGCGTCTTGTTGGTCATCCAGAGCTGGGAATCGATCTTGATGTGCGGCACGCGGTAGGGCCCGGCGAGGAACTGCGCGACATTGCGCGCACCGACGGCGCCATTGGTCCGCATATAGGCGCCCATGTCGGTATGGATCTGGCCGCGGATGGCGAGCAGCGTTCCGTCGCGCGCGCAGGCCACCTCCAGTTCAGCCTCGGTTTCGCGCGCGTGATTCATGGCCATCAGGTTCTCTCGCCGGTCCTCGATCCATTTCACCGGGCGGTTGATATGGCGAGCCGCAAACGGAATCAAGAAATCCTCAGGATAAAATTCGCCGCGCGCGCCATAGCCGCCGCCGACGTCGTTCTCGATCATTTCGATCGAGTCTTCCGGGAGGCCGATCTGCTTGGCAAGAATTCGTCGGTTGAAGAAGGGAACTTTCGCGGCGCCGGACACCGTCAATTTGCCGTTCGCTGCATCCCACTCGGCCATCACGCCGCGCGGCTCGAGCGTGAGCCCATAATGGCGGCCCGTTCGCATGCGCTCGTGCCGCACATAGGGCGCATTGACAAATGACGCATCGGCGTCGCCCTTGCGCGCCTGGAAAACGAGCGAGCGATTGGTGCCTTGGCTTTCGAACAGGAGGCTTTCGTCCCGCGCTGCCACTTGCCAATCGGCCACAGCCGGCAGCGACTCGATCTCCACGTCGATGGTTTCGAGCGCGTCTTCGCCGATTGCCACGCTCGTTGCCAGCACGACCGCGATCGGCTCGCCGACGTAGCGTACTTTGTCGTAGGCGATGACCGGCTGTTCGAACGGCTTGAACTCGGGCAGCGGTTGCAGCCGCATGGGAATGATCGGCGGGCCGCCGGGCATGTCCTTGGCGGTGATAACGGCACGAACGCCCGCAATTTTCAGCGCGGCCGACGTGTCGATCGCAACGATGCGCCCGTGAGCGACCGCGCTTCGCAATATGACGGCATAGAGCAGGTTTTGCGGCGCGAGGTCGTCGACGTATTGCCCGCGGCCGCGCAGGAAGCGCAGGTCCTCGCGGCGCTCCAACGGGCTGCCGATGAAGGTGTTCTTCATGGCTTGCCGCCGTTCTTGTAGGCAGCCCGCGCATCGAGCACGGCCTCGATGATCGAGATGTAACCGGTGCAGCGGCAGATGTTGCCGGACAGCACATCGCGAATGCGATCGGCGTCGCAGTCGGGCTCCTCGCTCAGCAGCGCGTGCGCGGTGGTGATCATGCCGGGCGTGCAAAAACCGCATTGCAGGGCGTGATGCTTGCGGAAGGATTTTTGCAGCGGCGTGAGATCGTCGTCGTTGGAAAGGCCTTCGACGGTGACAACCTTGCTTCCTTCGGCCTGCACCGCGAGCATGAGGCACGATCGCACCGCCGCGCCGTCCACGAGCACGGTGCAGGCGCCGCATACGCCGTGTTCGCAGCCGATGTGCGTGCCGGTGAGGCGCAATTGATGCCGCAGACAATCGGCCAGCGTCATGCGCGGCTCGACGTCGATGCTGACCGATTTCCCGTTGACCTCGAAGCGTACCGGCATATGGCTATCCTGCCGCGCTTGTCAGCGCGCGCTCGATCAACGTGCCAACCAGCGCACGGCGATAGGCGGCGCTGGCATGAATGTCATCCTGCGGTGAGACCGCGGCAGAGGCTGCGGCTTCGACCTGCGCGATTGCGGCGGCGTCGACAATCCTGCCGTTAAGCGCATTTTCAGCGGCAGTGACGCGATGCGGCTTGTCACCAATGCCGATGACCCCGATGTGCGGGTTGCTCGCTTTGCCGGACTTGTCGAGATCGTAGAAGACCGCAGCACCGGCCATGGCAAAATCGCCGCGACGGCGGGCGAATTCCTGAAATCCCCAGCGGCGCGCCAAAGGCCAGGGCGGCAGGCGCACCTCGGTAATGATCTCGTCGGGACCGAGTGACGTCGTCAACGCACCGCGAAAAAAATCGGCGGCCATCATGGTGCGGGCGCCGGATTTTCCCATCACAACGATTTCGGCATCGCAGGTCACCGCAATGCCGGGCATTTCAGCAGCAGGATCGGCGTGAGCGATGCTGCCGCCAACGGTACCGCGGTTGCGGATCTGATAGTGCGCCACGTGCGCGACAGCAGCTTTCAGCAGCGGGTGCGCGGTCGCAAGCCGTGCGTCATCCTCGATATCGCGCCAGCGTACCAGCGCACCAAGCCGCACGCCATCGTTGGAAATCTTGATCTCGCGCAAGCCGGGCAATTTGCGCAGATCGACCAGCAGCGACGGCTGCGCGATGCGAAACGCCATCATCGGCATCAGGCTTTGGCCGCCGGCGAGCGCCTTGGCGTCGCCGCGCGCGGCGAGCAGCGCCACCGCATCGGCGAGCGTCGTCGGGCAGGCATATTCGAATTGAGGGAGTTTCATGCCGGAGCTTGCGATGGACGAGCCTGCAACGGCCTACTATCCCCGTCCGCAATCACGTCGTCAACGTTGGTGGGCGCGGGAGATATGATAACGTCCCCGCAACCAGCTGGAGAACCGTGATGGCCGTGACTTTGAGCCTCGCCGTCGGAGACTACGACCGCACCCGCGCGATCTTCGACGGCCGCGCCAAGATCGAAGGCTGCGATGTGACCGCGGTGATGCTCGAGCCCGAGGAAGCCTTCCACCGCGCATTCAAGTTCCAGGAATTCGATGTGACGGAAATGTCGCTATCGAGCCACATCGTCAACTGCGCGCGAGGCAGCGCGCATTACGTCGGCATCCCCGCCTTCGTCTCGCGGCTGTTCCGGCACAGCGGCATCTACATCCGCACCGATCGCGGCATCAAACGGCCGGAGGACTTGAAAGGGAAAACCATAGGCCTGCCCGAATATCAGATCACGGCGAATGTCTGGATCCGCGGCATACTGAAGGATCAACACGGCGTCGAGCCGCGCGACATCAAATGGCGGCGCGGCGGGATCGAGGAGCCGGGCCGCGACGAGCGCACACCAATCAAACTGCCGGCGGATATCGTCCTGAAGGACATCCCGCGCGATCGCACGCTGTCGCAGATGCTGGAGACCGGCGAGCTCGACGGCATGATCGGCGCGCGGGCGCCGTCATGCTTCCGGCGCGGCGCGCCGAATGTCGCGCGGCTCTATCCCGACTATCCAAAGGCGGAGGAGGAGTATTTTCGAAAAACGAAGATGTTTCCGATCATGCATCTGATCGGAATACGCCGCACGCTGGTGGAGCAACATCCGTGGCTGGCCGTCAGCGTGTTCAAGGCCTTCATCAAGGCCAAAGAGATCTGCATGAAGGAATTCGAGCAGATCGGGCACCTCGCCTGCTCGCTGCCGTGGAGCGTCTACGAATACGAGCGGCTCAAGCGCGCGATGGGTGAGGATTATTGGAGCTACGGGCTGGAGGTGAACCGGCATGTGATCGAAACGCTCGCAGGCTACTCGTTCGACCAGGGGCTCTCCGCGCGGAAAGTGTCAGCGGAAGAATTATTCGCGCGTTCGACCCAAGAGCTTTCGAAGATCTAGCGGCTCACCAGCGTTACGCCGGCTGCAACCAGGACAGCGGCAATGCCCTTGGATACGAATTCGCGCGCCGAGAGATCCTCGCGGCTAAGTTTCGGAAACAGCAGGGTCACCATCACGCCGATTGCGAACACAAAGAGCGTCGTGGTCGAGCCGATAGCCTGCACGATGGAGAGCGGCGCGAACAGCAATGCGTAGCGATTGGACAGGCCCCCACCGACGTTGATGAGCTCGTTGGAAGCGTTGATGGCAAGCAGGGCACTACCATTTGAGCGAAGAAGTTTGAAAAACTGCCCCCGGTAGGTGCCGATGGAGAGGAAACAGGCGCCGAAGACCGCTTCGCCGGCGAACATCCAGAACGTGGTGGCCCAGAACTCGTCGCGCAGGGCGAACGCCTTGAAGATCAACGTCGACAGCGACAGGACAAAACCACAAGCGATCATCAACGCGGCCAGCCGCCAGCGAAAGCGCTCGCGTTTCGGGCCGAAGCCGATCGAAACGAAGAGAACACCGAACACGATCAGCGCACCGCCGGCAAGCTGCGTGCCGGTGAGCTTTTCACCGAGGATGAAATAGGCGAGGGCGTAGCCAAACAAGGGGGAGGATTGAAAGAACGGCGCCACGACCGACGCCTCATGGCCTTGCAATGCACGCAGATAGAAGACTATCGCGCCCATGTAAAGAATGCCGGAGAGCGACATGAGTGCGATGCTCAATGCGTCACGGCGGAATACGCCGGGCTCGAAAGTCGCGATCAGAGGCATCAGCGCGAGCCCCATGAGCGCGGTGAAGAGCAGGAGCACCACGACGTCGGTGTCCTTGAAATATCGCTCGACCAGATACTTGTCCAAGTGCGTGGAGGTCGCCCAAAGCACAGGACCGCAAAGTGCGAAAACAAGCCAGCTCATGCTCGGACTTTCCGAATCAATTCCCAGACGCGGGGCGGCGTGAGCGGCAATTCGCGAGGCTCAACGCCAAAGGAGGACAGCGCATTGGCCACGGCATTCGCGATCACCCCGCCGACCGGAATGATGCCGCCCTCCCCCGCCCCTTTGGCGCCGAGCGGGTTGTGCGGCGCGGGCTTGAGTTCGAGGGCGACCGCGCGGATGACAGGAAAATCACTCGCGGTCGGCAGCAGATAATCGGCAAGCGAACCGGTAAGCAACTGGCCCTGCTCGTCATAGATGAGATTTTCCAGAAGTGCGCCGCCAAGCCCTTGCACGATGGCACCAAGCGTCTGGCCGTGCAGTGTCGCAGGATTGATGATGCGGCCAACGTCCTCGACCGCGACATAGTCGAGCAGCGACACGCACCCGGTTTTGGCATCGACCGCCACATGCGCCGCATGCGCGCCATAGCTATAGGTGCGCATCTTGCTGGCATAAGTGCCGTCGGCCGAAATGCCGTCGGCGGCGAGCGCGGAAAAAGCGATGGTTGTGCCTTTCGGGCCGTGCGCCTTGTCCTCGGAAAGCACGATGTCGTCAACTCGGCAGTTCAGGCGCTTCGCCGCCGCCGCGCGGAGCGCCGCGCGGAAATTCTCGGCAGCAGCGACAATGGCCGAGCCGCCCATGACGGTGGCGCGGGAACTGTATGAGCCATAGCCGCGCGTGACATGGAAGGTGGAGCCGTGAAATACGCCGCGAATGCGCGCGAGCGGCAATTCCAGCGCATCGGCGGCGATCTGCGCGAAAATAGTCTCGATCCCCTGCCCGATCGCGGACGAGCCGACATAGACCGACACGGCACCGTCGCTTTCCAACACGAGCCGCGCATTCTCGCGCGGACCGGAGCCGCCACCTTCGAGGTAACAGCCAACGGCGATGCCGTGATAGCGGCCGTCAATCGGCTTGCTTTGCATGGCCTGCTTCTGCGACCAGCCGAATTCCTGCAAACAGCGGTCGAGAGTGACGCGATAGTCACCGCTGTCGGTCGCAGTCTCGATGTCGAGCGGGACGACCTTGGCGAGCGCGTAGGGCATTTCGTTTTCGGCGATCAAGTTGCGGCGGCGGAATTCGACGCGATCGAGCTTGAGGTCGTTCGCCACCATATCGAACAGCCGCTCGCGAAAGAAATCGGCCTCGAAGCGGCCCGGCCCGCGATAGGTGCCGGACGGCGTCTTGTTGGTCATCAGCAGCAGGACATCGATGTGAATGTTCGGAATACGATAAGGCCCCGAAAGCACCTGGGCGACATTGCGCGCGGCGGTCGCGCCGTTGGTGCGCAGATAGGCGCCGAGATCGGCGGCGGCGGTGCCACGGAGGCCGAGAATCGTGCCGTCGCGCGCACAGGCGATCTCCAATTCGCATTCGACATCGCGCGCGTGGTTGGTGGCGAGCAGATGTTCGCGGCGATCCTCCACCCACTTGACCGCGCACCCAAGCTTACGCGCCGCGAACGGAATCAGAAAATCCTCCGGATAGTACTCGCCGCGCACGCCAAAGCCGCCGCCCACATCCTGCTCCACCATGGTGATGGTGTCCTCGGAAAGGCCGAGGTGCCTGGCGAGAATAGCGCGATTGTGGAACGTGACCTTGGCGGCGCCATAGACCGTCATATGGGACTTGGCCGCGTCCCATTGCGCGAGCAGCCCGCGCGGCTCCATGGGCACGGCGGTGAACCGCTGAACCTTGAAGCGCTCGCGTCGCACGTAGGGCGCAGTGGCAAATGCCGCTTCGGCGTCGCCGCGAATGGCCGTGAGCTTGGTTGCACAATTGGTGCCGGCCGGTTCGAACAGCATTACGTCATTGCGCCGCGCCATATCGCGGTCCGCAACAACGGATAGATTCTCGATCTCGACCGCGATGGCCTCGAGCGCGTCTTCGGCCGCGGCCACGTTTGTCGCCACCACCACGGCGAGCGGCTCGCCGGCATAGCGGACTTTTTCGTGCGCGATGACCGGCTGCTGATAGTGTTTGAACTCGGGCAGCAGTTCCTGACGCAAGGTGATCGTTGGCACTTCGCCAATATCCGCGGCGGTGATGACGGCGCGCACGCCGGGACGCGCCAACGCCGCCTTGCAATCGATCGAACGAATACGGCCATGCGCGATCGAACTGCGCAGGATGGCGGCGTGCAGAACCCCTTCGCGGGTCACGTCGTCGACGTACTCACCGCGGCCCCGGAGGAAACGCAAATCCTCGATGCGCTCGATCGGGCTGCCGATCAGGGAATTCGCCGTGCGCATGAAGTCCGATACCGCTGACTGTCCGGACGCGATCTTGACCGGTGGGCGCGCGCTGCGCAAGTTCGGCAGCCAATGACCACTATACGCCCGGCCGATGATTTTGCTCTGCGCCTCGCCGTTCTGTACGCGTCCCTCTTCCTCGTGGTCGGGATTCAGTTTCCGTTTTTTCCGCTCTGGCTCAAGGCGCGCGGGCTCGATGCGGAAGCCATCGGCATCGTGCTGGCGGTGCCGATCGTGATGCGAATCATCGCGGTGCCGCTCATCAACCGCGCGGTCGACCGCGCCGGAGATTTGCGCAGAGGGCTGATTGCGGCCTCGTGTGCGAGCGTCGTCGGGTTTGCATTCGTCGGATTTTCGCAGGGATTCATTGCGATCCTCCTGGCCGTCGCGTTTGCCTCCGTAGTCTCCAGCCCGATCATTTCGCTGGCCGATGCCTATGCTCTTAAAGGTCTGAATGTGCGCCGCCGCGCCTATGGACCCGTACGACTGTGGGGATCGATCGCTTTCATTGTCGCCAACCTTGTTACCGGCGTGCTGCTGACGGTCATCGCCGCCGATCGTCTGATTTGGCTGATCGTTGCGGCGTTCGCGCTCTTGGCCATGGTGTCGCTCGGGCTTCGCCGCCCTGATGCGGCGCCGCCCGGCGAAAACGCGCACCTCATTGCCGCCGGTCACTTCTGGGGATCGCTTAAATTCCTAACAGTCGCGGCGGCGGCCAGTCTGATCCAGGCCAGTCATGCGCTGTATTACGGCTTCTCGGCCGTGGATTGGACCGCCAAGGGCATTTCCAGCACCTCCGTCGGCCTGCTTTGGGGGCTCGGCGTTGTGGCCGAAATCCTGCTGTTCGCGTGGTCCAGCCGGCTTGCCATGAGCCCCGCGACGCTGTTGGCCATCGGAGCAGCCGGCGCCACAATTCGCTGGATCGTCATGGCCTTCGATCCTCCGATGGCGCTACTGACGCTCGCACAATGTCTGCATGGTTTGTCGTTCGGCGCTACGCATCTCGGGGCCATCCAATTTGTCTCCCGCATGGCGGGCGACAAGCGCGCGGCGGCGGCGCAAGGCGATTTCGCAACGATTTTGGCGATCGGAAACGCAGCGGCGACCGGCGCCTCGGGGCTGCTTTATGCTGCGCTTGGCAATTCTGGCTACGTGATCATGGCCGCGATGGCGGTCCTGGGCGGCGCATGTCTTCTGCCGGCACTGACAGCGCGCGGTAAATCTTAAGATTTACTGCAATCGATAACCACGCGTTCAACCAGAGCCAGAGGTGGTGCGAAAATGCCATCGTGAGGATGCGAATATGGTGTTAATTTCAGACGCCCCAACATGGGGTTATCGCCTGGGGACCGCACGTGGAAGTGACCAAGCCTCTCATGGCGGGTGCGCGGATTGTTCGGTTGCGGGTCTCTGCATCGGACGATGTGGAGGACGAACGGTTACGCGTGAATTCGATCGCGGTGCGGCTCAATGGCGAGTTTCCCGACCGCGTGCGGTTCGAAATATTGCCCAGGGAGGACAAAGCCGCCGACCAGCCGCTGCAACCGCAAATTCTCGAGGCGAGCGATTGCGACATCGTCATTGGGATATTCGGCGCACAGTCGGGCAGCGAACTGCCGCCCGCATTGCCGCGATTGACCGACGGCGCGCTGCCGGACATTCATGTGTTGCAGAAACGTGTGCCGGGCTCGTCGGCGGATGAGGGCGACCTCGCGCTGCTCGATCACCAAGGACGGCTGTTCAAGAGCTTTCTCGAGCGCTGGCTGCGCTCACGCGACGGACAGTTTGCCGCTGCGTTTCATACCTTCACCACCATGGCAGATTTCGATGCGCAGATCGAAAAACTTCTGCGCGACTGGATCGCATCGCATCTTCCCGTTGAGGCGGCCAAGCCCGAGCGCGATGTAGTCCGTGTTTCGTCCGAACAACGCGCAAGTCCGCGCAGCCGCGGCGGCACGTTTGCGGCTGTCGCCGCGGTCGTGTTCGCGCTGATCGCGGCTTTTACGCTCTACAGCTGGCGTCAGGCGCAGAGCCACCTCGATGCCGCGACATCCGCGATCGCGACCCTCGTCGATGCGGCTTCGGCGATCGTGAGGCCCAGCGCGGAGCCGGATACAACCGATGCGGCGATCGAGCAGGTGCGCGATGCGATCACCAAATTCTCCGTGGCGTCAGGCAATGCACGTGCGCTGCAGCAGCGCGCGCGGACTGCGTTGACGCTTGCCGAAATCGATCTCGACCGCGGAAAAATCGACCGCACGCGCGAAGAAGCGCAGGAGGCATTCAAGACTCTCGATCCGCTCGCCAAGTCCGGCAACCTCGAGGCGCGCCACTTGCGCGCACAAGCCGAGCGTCTGATCGGCGCAACTTATTGGGAAAAAGGCGATAACGAGGAAGCGAAGGTCCACTACGAGCGCGGAATTGCCGATCTCAACGACTTGTTGAAAATCGGCAACGATCCCGCAGTCGCGTGGCGCTGGATGCGTTCGCTCGCGAAGCTCTATCAGGCCCAAGGCGACATTTTGCTGTACCGCCTCAATCAGTCCGAACAAGCGCTCGAGGCGTTCGAAAAGGCCCGGCTGCTGCGGGCGCGCGTGATCGACCTCGGACATCAGGGCCCAGCGTTCGAGCACGACCTGGCGTGGATCATGAACAAGCGCGGGGATGTCGAAGCGCGCCTGGGCAACGACGAAGCGGCGCTCAAATGGTTCGTCGAGGCGCGCGATCGCCTCGACGGGCTGAAGGACCGGATCTGGGACAATCCGCGATGGGCGGAGGATCTTGGGACGATCTACAGCAACATCGGCGCGCTCAAACGCAAACAAAATCGTTTCGCCGAAGCGGCGCCGCAATTCGCGCAGGCGGAAGACATTCTGACCGCGGTGTACAAGCGCGATTCGAAAAACCTGGAACACGCTTCGGCCTTGAACTGGGCGCGGTTCGTGCGGGCGGAAAATCTGTTCCGCTGGGCGCTGGCGAAGAACGATCGCATTCTCATGCTCGAAGTGCGCGAGCAGGCGATTACGATCATCGCAATGGCGTCGGACCTCATCAAGCAGGCGCCGCAGCGCACGCAGGAACAGTTGAACAAAGTTCGTGAAGAGGCATTCCGTGCCGCCGTCGATGCATCGCTGCGGCAATGGAACGGCAATCATGAGAGCGCGGCAGCGGGTTTCATCGAAGCTGCCGACATCATCAAGAAGGACTATCTACCGGTGGCGGCGAAGTCGCCGTGGCCCGACCTGCTGATCGAGAATATCCAATATCTTGAATGGGCCGGCATGGCTTACGTGAAGGCGCAGAAGTTGCCGGAAGCGCAAGCGATGTTCAAACGCGCGCTCGATATGCTCGCCGAGTATCGCGGCGTACTGGGCGACAAGCTGACCGAGGATTACCGGCAGCGGATCGCCGCGCGGATCGATCACGCGCAGCCGGCTGGCGAACACAAGCCGGCAGCGGCCGTTGATCGCGTACAATCTCCCCCGGCTCCGGCCGAACGCGCGCCAGCTCCAGCGCCAACTCCCACTCCGACCGAGAGTGCGCCACGGGCCGGCGAACCCGCGCCAGACGCGCGCGAGACGGTTACTCCACCTCAACAATGATTTCTGGAAACTGGTGCAGGCGAGGCCCGGGGCCGTTGCCGCCGATGAAATAATTGTCGCACAGCCAATTCAGGTAACCGCCGTGGATGTAGGTCGGGTGCACCACGATGTTCATGTCTTTCTCGATCGTCCATGGCTCGTCGAAGCGCACCAGCGGCCGCTCGACCAGATCGTAACCCTGGCCATGACAATAGAGCCGTCCCTCCTCGGGCCGGCCGTTCTTGCGCATGAAGGCGTTGAATGTCTCCCACACATCCTTGCAGGGCGTGCCGGGCTTGAGCATGTCGAGCGTGACCTTGCGGGATTCCTTGCAGAACTCCAGCTCGTCCTTCATCTGCTGCGGGACCTTGCCGACCACGCAAGAGCGGCCAAGCTCGGTGTACATGCCGCCGGGCCCCGAATCCTCGACCAGCAGCGCGATCTGGTCGCCCTTCTGGATGGTGCGGTTCTGCATGTGGCGCTGGCCGAATTTTGCCGGCTTGCCGAGCGGCATCGAGGCGCAGAGATAGATGCCGTTCTCGCTGCCGTGGACCTGACTGTAATGCTGGGCGACGGCGGCGACTTCGGTGTCGCGCATGCCCGGTTTCACCGCCGCGAACGCGGCCTGCATGGCGCTGTCCTGCATCAGTGCAGCGCGGCGCACGAGTTCCATTTCCTCCGGGCTTTTGATGACCTTGATGCGGTCGACCAGCTCACTGGCATCGACATATTTCGCCGCGATGTATTTGCGTTTGATGTGATCGACCATGGCAAACGACATTTGGTACGTGCCCAGAAGACCGATCGTTCCCTTGGCGTAGGGTTCGAGCGCCTTGGCGGCGAGCTCGGGGTCGTATTCCTTGGTGAAGTGGGCGGAGGCATAGCTCGGGGTCGTCAGGATGCGCTTGACCCCGCGCCAGGTGCCGTTGCCGTGCGCGGTGACCTCGCCGCCGCCGAACGGGCCCTGCGCCACCACTGTCATCTCATCGTCACGCGGAAATATCACGGTGTTGGGGTAGCCGTTGGTGGCCGGCATATCGGTGAAATATTTAACGTAGCCCCCCATGTGGTCGTTGTTGTTCTGCATCAGCAGAACGTCGACCTTCTCCTTCGCCATGGCGGCCCGCACTGCCTTCCACCGACGCTCAAGCTCCGCGGTCGAAATCGGCGTCTGTAGGCGTTCGCTTAATCCATTCCCACTCATCAACGTCACTCCTGGTCCGAGTGTTGGGTTTCGGTTGGCGGCACATTAGGGACAAGCCCCTCAAGATTGCAACGGGGAAGGACGCGGGGGCCGGAAATCCACAAACCACAAAGGTGCCGCCTTTCGGTCCAGCAATGATCCCATTGCTGGGTTGCTCTCGCGTTGGATTCGGCGGGGGTTCAAGCAACCATTTAGCCGTGAAGTTCGTTGAGGAGTTCGGCCCCTGCGCCGCCTCGGCCGGGTCAATTTTGGGCTCGTTTGAAGGTATAACCTAAGCGGGTTGACGATTATGGATGCTGCAACGCTGATACGTTCGGCCTCACAGCCGCTCCCCAAGAGGGCTTCGTTCATGGGCCACTACCGGTTCGGCATCGAGGAAGAGTATTTCGTCACCGACATGCGCACGCGCAATGTGCGCCATGTCATGTCGGAGCGTTTCTTTCGCGCCTGCAAAAAAGAACTGGGCGATTTTGTCACCAACGAAATGCTGCAGTCGCAGCTCGAAGTGGCGACCGCACCATGCGATACCATGGCACAAGCGCGCGAACAGTTGCACAGATTCAGAAGCGTTCTGGCCAGACGCGCCACCGGCCACGGTCTTGGCATCGTGGCGTCCGGCACGCATCCGCTCGCTCTCTGGCACGAGCAACAGCACACGCCGAAGGAACGCTACGCCGAACTGATCGCCGATCTGCAGATGGTCGGTTTCCGCGACATGCTGTGCGGCATGCACGTTCACGTGGAAGTGCCGGACCCGGCGCAACGCGTCGAAATCATGTACCGTGCGATTCCGTTTCTTCCGCTGCTATTGGCATTGAGCACATCGTCGCCGTTCTGGCAGGGCCATCGCACCGGGCTGCACGGCTATCGGCTCGCGGCCTACGACGAATTGCCACGCACCGGCTTTCCGCCACTGTTCAAAACGCTGCACGAATACCAGAACTACGTCGACACGCTGGTCAACGCGCATGTCATCAAGGACGCGAGCTTCATCTGGTGGGCAATCCGTCCATCATTGCGGCATCCGACGCTCGAATTGCGCATCACCGACGTCTGCACGCGCATCGATGATGCGATCTGCATCGCCGCGCTGTTCCGCTGCCTGATGCGCCACCTGGTGGAGCAAACGGATATCAATGCTGACTTGAGTCAAATCGGACAGGCGATCGCGGTCGAAAACAAATGGCGCGCACAACGCTACGGAGCATCGGCAACATTCGTCGATCAGCAATCAATGAAAGCGAAGCCGAGCGCGGTCGTGCTCGAAGAGCTGCTGGAGCGAATTGCGGATGATGCCGAGGCGCTCTCGTGCCAGAACGAAGTCGCATACGCGCGCAAAATTCTCAAGCGCGGATCGAGCGCCGACGAGCAACTTAAGATCTACAACAATGCGCGCATGGTGGGCCGGACGCGTCAGTCGGCCTTGCGAGAAGTTGTCGACTGGCTCTATCAGGAAACAATCAAGTGATTCGATGTGCCGGCGGCGACGATATTCATCGTGTCGGCCCGTAGGATTGCAATCAAACAGCCGTGAACAAGGATTGTCCGCGCTGCGTTCGGCGGCGCTGCATTAAATTTTTGAAATGGTCAATTAACCCTTTGAAATGAGGCCCTAATCAAACATCAAATTCGCTGTCTCCCGCGGTGACGGCGGCGGAATGAGCGAAAAATATGCAGCGCAATGGTTATGCGCGCGCAAACGACTAGACATCATAAATTATGGCGCTAACCGTATATGCGGAGGGCGCGTTCAACATATATAGTGAATGGCAAGCAGGCGGGGGGCAAATCCGTTAAAAAGCCTTTTTGTATCGCTGAGCTGGCGGTCGATGTCTCGAGTAAAGTATTCCTGACCGATGGACGCAATCCTGATCAAGATTTTCGCGACCGCGCTCGCACTGAGCCAGGTCACCACCCGCCCCGACGCGGTGAAGACGCAATTTGATCCCGAGCAGGATCAGGCGGAAGTCGTGCAGCTCCTACGCGACGGCTGCGCGCACATGATCAAGGCTTTCGACATCGAAAATCTCGCGATCGACGATCTGATCTCAACGGCGCTAACCGACAAACGCGGCGGCGCCAACGAGATAAAGGCGTTCAAAGGAATCAAGTTCGACGATCTTTATGTCGCGTACAGGCAGTTCTGCAAGAACGAGCAGGTGGCGAACTCGCCATTCGACGCGCGTGAGGTCATTCTATTCTTCAACAAGACCGTGACCGATCTGCCGGATCACACCAAGCTCAAGGGCATGAAACTCCCCGGCACGACATTTGTGCTCGACGCCAAGGGTCAGAACTACGCGGAACTGTTTGAACCCGACAGCCGGCGCGTATGGGTGCCGTTGAACGACATCCCAGTCCACGTGCAGATGGCATTCGTGGCGGCCGAGGACAAACGCTTCTACCAACACAAGGGCATCGACGAGCGCAGCGTGATCCGCGCCTTCATCGATGCGATGGGCGCATCGGGCCGGCCGCAAGGCGGATCGACCATCACCCAGCAATTGGCGAAGAACCTGCTGGTGGGCGACACCGTTTCCTACGAGCGCAAGATCCGCGAGATGATCGTAGCGTCGCGGATCGAACACACGCTCACGAAGGCAGAGATCCTGGAACTCTATCTCAACACGATTTTCCTCGGGCGCAGTTCCTGGGGCGTCGAAATGGCGGCACGAAGCTATTTCGGAAAGTCGGTCAAAGAGGTTTCGATCGCCGAGGGCGCGCTGCTGGCCGGACTGACCAAAGGTCCGAACGCCTACAGTCCCGACAAGAATCCCGAGCGTTCGCGCGAGCGCATCACCTATGTGCTCAGCCGCATGAAGGATGACGGGGCGATCGATGCGGCGCAGCTGAAAGAGGCCTTGAGCAAGACAACTGGCGTGATTCCTGCCAATCGGGGCCGCCGCGACAGCGGGTTCCACTACGTCGATCAGGTCGCGCGCGAGGCCAAGCAGGTGGCCGGAATCGACAGCCTGACCAACGCAACTTACGCCGTCCACACGACGATCCGGCCCGAGTTGCAGCGCGCGGCCGAAACCGCGCTGCAGGACGGTCTGGCGCGCTACGAATTGAGCGCCGGACGCAGCGCCTTCTACGGCGCCGAAATCAATTTGGCCTCATCGATCCGCCGGCTCGAAGCAAAACCGATCCCCGGACCAGCAAAACCGGCCTGGCAGCGGGCGCTCGAGAATGCGCGCATGCCGCTTTACGACGTGCACTGGACGCCCGCGGTCATCATCGAGCTGCGTGGCCGTTCGGCGCCGCCGCCGCCCAAATCGACCAAAAACAGTAAGGGCAAAAACGCCCCGCCACCCGCCCCGATCGCCATCGGCGAAGGTGGAGGCGCGCTTCGCGTCGGCCTGAAGGACGGCAAGATCTTGCCGCTGAGCGTGAGCGGGTCGATCCGACGCGAATTCAAGCTCTACGACGTGGTCTACGTGAACGTGGTCGATGGCAAGGGCAAGGACTCCAGCCAACGCGCCGAACTGCGCACGCGGCCTTCGGTGCAGGGCGCGGCCGTGGTTATCGACAACTCCACCGGCAAAATCCTCGCCATGGTCGGCGGTTTCTCTTATCCGCTCAGCCAGCTCAATCGGACCACGCAGGCGCGTCGGCAGCCGGGGTCGGCGCTGAAGCCTCTGACCTATCTGGCCGCGCTGAACGCCGGATTGCAACCGGATACGCTCGTCGATGACGAGTCGATCACATTGCCGCCGATCGGCAATGCCGAGAATGCGCAGGAGAAGGATTACTGGACGCCGAAAAATTACGACGGCACTTCCTTGGGCACGATTACATTGCGTCATGCACTCGAGCAGTCGAGAAACCAGGTGACGGCGCGCCTGCTTGACGGCGGCATTGCCGAAAGTCCGGAGGACAGCCTCGACAAGGTCTGCGCGCTTGCGGTCGAGGCGAAAATCTACTCGCAATGCGAGCGGTACTATCCCTTCGTGCTCGGCGCCCAGCCGGTGCGGCCGCTCGATCTTGCGGCATTCTTCGCAACCATCGCCAACGAGGGTGGCCGCCCTACGCCGTACGCGATCGAATCCATCGAGCAAGACGGCAAGACGATCTACAGCCACGCACCGGCACCGCTGGTGCAGATCACCTTGGCGGATCGGCCGGCCTTCTTCCAATTGAAAACGATGATGCAAGGCGTGCTGGCGCGCGGTACCGCCGCTTCGCTGCACGAATATTCGCTCTACGTCGGCGGCAAGACCGGAACCAGCGAAGAAGAGAACGATGCCTGGTTCGTCGGGTTCACCAATAACGTCACCGTTGCGGTTTGGGTGGGTTACGACAATGCCGACATGCGGCAACGGCGCACGCTCGGCGGCGGCCGAACCGGCGCGAATACCGCGATCCCGATCTGGCTGCCGATCATGAAGGCGGTATGGGCGAATTACGCACCGCAGCAGGCCCTGCGCGGTCCCTCGCCGGAAGCCGCAAAATTCCTGGTTGCGCGCCCATTTGATCTGCAGAACGGTGAGCGGACCTCGCGCGGCGCTTTCATGGAGTATTACCGGACCGACGAAACCGGCCAGATCGCCGAGGCGCCGACGCACCTGTCCTCGCGTTATGGCGGCGGTTTTGGCGACCGCGATAATCCGTTGTCGGCGCTGTTCAACTTCTTCGATCGCGGGGTCGGGCCGCGCGAGGCCATCCGGCCGCCGGCAAACGTGGGGCCGCCATCGTACCGCGGACCGCGTATCCAGTTTTTCGATCGGCTCTTCCGCTAAGTTTTTGCGGAAAATTCCGCAGCCCTGCGCTATGGTCGCGGGCGCACATCATTGCGCTCAGCGCAGAGGGATGAATGAGCCGCGTCAAGCTTTCGATTGCCACCACCGACTACGACCACTTCCGCGATTTTCGCCTGGGCGCCGTGCAGGCCGAGGGCATCGAGGCTACCTGGTCGATGCTCGGGCATCACGAGATTTTCGCGCGCATGACGTTCAACCGCGAATGGGACGCCGCGGAAATGTCGTTCGCGAAATTCTGCGCGCAGGTCACGCGCAAGAATTCCGACCTCATCGGCCTGCCGGTGGTCTGCTCGCGGTTGTTTCGGTTCTCCTCGTTTTACGTCAACAAGCACAGCAAGATCAGGACGCCAAAGGATCTCGAGGGCAAGACGATCGGCTCTCCGGAGTGGGCGCACACCGCGGCCGTCTATATGCGCGGCTGGCTGAAGGACGAGCACGGCGTCAAGCTGCAGGACATCCATTGGTACCAGGCGGGCGCCAACGAACCGGGGCGGATCGAGAAAGTGGAACTCAGCCTGCCCAAAGGCGTCAAGCTCACGCGCGTGTCCGACAAATCGTTGAGTCAAATGCTGGCCGCAGGCGAAATCGACTGCGCGCTGATCGCGCGCCCGCCGGATTGCTTTCGACAGGGCCATAAGGACGTGGTGCGGCTTTTCCCGGATTTCTGGACGATGGAGGAGGCCTACTACGTGCGGACCAAGGTCTGGCCGATCATGCATATCATCGCGGTGCAGAAGCGCGTCCTGGACGAGAACCCATGGGTGGCGCGCAATCTCTACAACGCGTTCCTCGAATCAAAGCGCCGCAGCATCGAGCGCATAATGGACCCGGCGGTGTCGCGTTATCCGGTTGCCTGGCTGCCAACCTACGCGCGCAAGATGAGCGAGGTGTTCGGCGGCGACCTGTTCCCCTATGGCATCGAGGAAAACCGCCCGACATGGGAGCAGTTCCTGCGCTATACTCACGAACAGGGCATCGCGCACCGGCATGCCAAGCCGGAGGAGATTTTCCCGAAAGGGATCATGACTTCGGTGCGGGTCTGACGCGGCCCGGAGGATTGAAGGAAGGCAACGATGAGGCGACACAACGCTTACGTCCCCCATGGTGTAATCCCGGCGGTGATTTTGCCGTTCAAGGACGATCTTGCCATCGACGAGGCGGGATTCCGCAAACATCTGCGCGACGTGACCGCGACGGAAGGACTTTCGGCGATCACCATCAATGCCCATTCGACCGAAGTGGCCTCCTGTACGTTCGACGAGCAGAAGCGCGTGCTCGACATCGCGCAGGACGAGATCGGGGCACGCGTGCCGATCGTCAACGGCATATGGGCGGACGGCAGCCTGGAGGCCGCGCGCATCGCGCGCATGGCAAGCGACGGCGGCGCCTCGGCGCTGCTGGTATTTCCGCCGGCGCCGTTCACGCTCGGTCAATCGCCGGCCATGGCGCTTGCGCATTTCAAGCGCATCGCGGACGCCACCGATCTGCCGCTGATCGCCTTTCAATATCCGCTCGCCACCGGCCAGGGCTATCCGAACGACACACTGCTGCGCCTGGTTGAGGAAGTCCCGTCGATCCGCGCGATCAAGGACTGGTCCGGCACCGTGCAGCAGCACGAATGGCACGTGCGCACGCTGCAAAGCCTGCCGCGGCCGGTCAACGTGCTGTCGACACAGAGTTCGTGGCTGCTCAGCTCGCTGGTGCTCGGCTGCAAGGGCCTGTTGTCCGGCTCGGGCAGCGTGATCGCCGACCTGCAGGCGGCCCTGTTCCGTGCCGTGCAGGGCAATGATCTCGGCGCCGCGCGCCGCATCTACGACCGCATCAGCCCGCTGGCGAGCGTGTTCTACGCGCAGCCCTGGGCCGACATGCACAACCGCATGAAGGAGGCGCTGGTGCTGCTCGGCCGGCTGCCGCGCGCGATCGTGCGTCCGCCGCTGGTCAAGCTCGAGGCGGCGGAAACTAAGCGGATCAGAAGCGCCCTGGTCGAGGCCGGCCTGTTGTCCAAGCCGAAAGACCGCGACGCGGCCTAAGACGTCAGCCGGAAAAACCCAGGCGCTCGCGCAAGGGGCGCGCTTCGTCGCCGGTGATCAGCGCGACGAATTGAGCAGCAAGCTCCGGCTCGCTCGACTGCACACAGACACCGCAAGTGTAGACCGTGGCAAGCTCGCATCCCTTGGGCAGCGGGCCGACCAGAGTCGTGCCCTTGGTGTTGAGGATTTCGGTCACCTGGGTGCAACCGATCGGTCGCTTGCTTCGGGCTGCGGCGAGCTCGCGCATCGCGGTCGCACCGTTCGGAAATGTCCGCAATCGTGACGCCACTTCCGCAGTCAGCCCGAGCGCGTCGATCACCTTCGCAAAGTGGATGCCGGCGGTCGCAAGCTTCGGATCGGGAAAATAGATGCTGTCGGCCGCGCGCAGGGCGTTGCGCAGCGCAGCAGCGTCGTTGATCGGCGGCGCGGGATCGCCGGTGCGCACGGCTACGGCGGTCGGGACGGTACCGATGTGGCGGGCCGAGTCGTGAATGACGTGGCCAGTCCGTGCCAGATCGGCAATCAGCGCCGCGGTCAAAATCATGATATCGGCCGGCGCGCCAGCCAGAAACTTCTCCTTCATGGCGCCGACCGCCCCGAACGTGCCTGCGATTTCACAGCCGCTCCGCGCCCTGAATTGCGGGGCCAGCGCGTCAACCAGCCCCTGCGCCGCGCCGCCGCTCAAGATATGCAATTGCATGCCCGCCGATCCCATTGCCCTTGCGCCAAGATAACGCGTAAATCATCGCCTTTGTCGAGAGCGAGCGCGGGGCAATGGCCAATCAAGATCGGTTTCTGCTCGCCGGCGTCATGGGCTGGCCGGTGATGCATTCGCGCTCGCCTAAACTGCACCAATACTGGTTCGAGAAATACAGCCTCGCCGGCGCGTATGTTCCGCTCGCGGTCAAGCCGGAGGGCCTGAAAGCCGCGTTGCGCGGGCTGCCTGCGCTCTGCTTTTCCGGCTGCAATCTGACCATACCGCACAAGCAGGCGGCGATGGCGATCATGGACGAGGTGGACAACGTGGCGCGCAAAATTGGGGCAATTTCCTGCGTGGTTGTGCGCCCGGATGGATCGCTCTTCGGCAGCAACAACGATTGGTTCGGGTTCATCCATAACATTGAGCAAACATATCCCTCGTGGCGCGCCGATGCCGGACCAGTGGTCGTGGTCGGCGCGGGCGGCGGCGCGCGCGCGGTCGTCTATGGGCTTGCTGAACGCGGTGCCCGCGAGATCCGTCTGGTGAATCGCACATTCGAACGCGCGCAGAAACTTGCGGCTGAAATCGGCGGGCCGATCACGGTGCTGCCATGGCAGGAGCGCCACATTTCATTAACCGGCGCAGCCATGGTGGTGAATGCCACCAGTCAAGGCATGATCGGCAATCCGGCGCTCGATCTGAACCTCGCGAAGCTGCCGAAAAATGCGTTGGTTGCAGACATCATCTACATCCCGCGCGAAACACCGCTGCTCGCCGCGGCGCGGGCGCGCGGACATGCGACGATCAACGGCCTCGGCATGCTGCTGCATCAAGGGCGGCCGGCGTGGAAGGCTTGGTTCGGGATAGAGCCCGAGGTCACGCCGGAACTGCGCGCGCTGATCGCTGCGACCATTCCGGAGACGTGGCAGGCGTGAGGGGCTAACTAAATCTTCGAGCGGTAATGATCCCACGTCTTCTTGAACAGGCTCGGCGAGCGCAGCTTGATTCGGCACGCCTCCTGCTCGGCGTCGCTGAAGACGTAAGGGTCGCCGATCTGCATGGCCATGTATTGGCGCCGCGCATTCTCCTCCACGTAGGCCGCATAGGCAAAGCATTCCAGAATGGTCTCGCCGGCGGCGACGACGCCATGGGCTTTCAGCATCACCACGGGGTTGTCCCCCATGATGGCGACCATCTTCTCGCCCATCTCCTTGGTGTTGACCGACATGGGCGAGTCCATCACCGGCATGTCACCGAGCAGCGCGGCCTGCGCGTAGACCACCTTCTGCTGGACGCCGGTCATGGTGAGATAGGTCGACCATTGCGGATGGGTATGGAACACGGCGTTGATCTTCGGCCGCGCGCGATAGACTTCGGCATGGATGGGAAACTCCAACGGCGGCTTCACGTTCGAGCCGTCGACCGGCCGGCCTTCGAGATCGACCGCGACGATGTCCTCAACGGTGAGCGTCCCGCGCACCGAGGCGCCGGAGTTGATGTAGAACGAATTCGCATCGCGGCGCGCGCTGCAATGGCCGTTGTGATCGATGTATTCCGCGCGCTCGAGCATGCGGATGGCGTCGACCAACTCCTGTTTGACGACCTGCGGCGACGATGGCGGCATGACACGCTCCTGAACCAATGCGAGACTACTTCATCACCCGCCGCTTCCACAAATCCCAGGAGCGTCCGACGGTGTTGACGTTCACGATGTCGGCGAGCCGGCCTTCCTCGGGATCGAGTGCTGCGATTGACCCGCCGAGCGCCGCGGCCTGAAGCTGAACGCGGGCGCTTATCTCGGTGAATATGGCGCGAAACACGGCGACCGGGAGACTTGCCGCCACCACCACCATACCGTGGGCCCGCAAGAGGCAGGCGGATCTGTCGCCGAGCGCCTCGGCCAGCGCGGCGCCCTTGGCCGGGTTGCTGATCACGATGTCGGTTGCGCCGAATTTCTCGCGAATATCGAACACCGGCACGCCGGCGGCGAGAAAGGCGGCGTTGTGATACATGGCGCGCATCGGCGTGTTGGTCAGCCCGAAGGGGATCACCGACGCCGAATGGCTGTGCGCAATCGCCATCACGTCGGCGCGTTTCTTGTAAATCTCGCCGTGCAGGAAACGCTCGATGAAACCGTTGCGGCCCTTGGGATCGATCGCCTCGCAATCGAGATCGAATTCCATGATGTCGTCGGCGGTCACCAGTTGCGGCGCGAGCGAGCGCGACATCAGAAAACGCTTCGGGTCGCCGGGATGGCGCATCGAGACATGGCCGGCGGCGTCGAACACCCCCTGGTCGACCAGAATGCGGCTCGCCGCCGCCAGGTCCTCAAGCTGGGCCCGGTCGACGGTCTTGCCGGACGCCGGCGCGGCGCGCTGACTGACACTCATGGTTCCCCCGTATCAAGCGTCCTCATGGCGATAACGGCTCGGCGTCGATGAGTACGAAAGCGACGGTGGCCGGCGCGTCGGTACGGTTGCTCCAGGCGTGATTGGTGCCGCGCTGGATCAGCACGTCGCCGGTTTTCAATAGCACTTCGCCTTCATCCATCATGGCATAGATCTCACCGGCCAACACAATCGCATAATCGATCGAATTGGTTTTGTGAAATCCGGGATGACGCGGATTATCTCGGTCGGTCGCGGCGTGGCGTCCGGTCGGATCGTCCCCAGCGCGCGGGTCTGCACGCTCGCGTTCAAGGGCGGGCAGGCGATCCCTGTCGGGAGGATATTCAATGATACGGAAGACGCTGCCGTTCTTCGCCGGCGGAAGCCGGAAGGGGTGATCGGTGACCTCCGCGTTGCCCCGATTATCGGCCGGCGAGCCGCGCGTCTCCCATAATTCGGTGACGATCGCGCTGCCGGTGCCGCGGCTGCGCACGTGCGGTGCGGGCCCATCCATGATGAAGATGGACTTGCCGCCGGCATTGTGTCCGGTCACCACGCGGCGGATCGGTTTCGGCATACTTCCTCCGTCAACGGCAACCCATGAGCGGACTTGCCTTATTGATCACCATAAAAGGTCCAAGCTCCTTGGCGGCGATGTCGGTAAAGCTCGTATCGACCAGCCGGTCGGCAGGCGCTTCCTTTGTAATGATGTTTTCACGCTTGAAGAATGATTGGAGCGCCAGCAGGCTTTGGACATTGAACCCGCCGTTCGGATCGCGCGCCTGCCAATCCATACGATCAAGCAAACCGCGATCGCTTGCCACCTTGTTCTTGATCAACACGTCCATGACCTCGCCGCGATTGGGCCCGCGATGATAGGCCTGACAGTAATCGCGGCCGGCATGGACCAACGCGGTGATTGCGCGTTTTGCCAGCTCGCGGTTGCCGTTGATCCAGTCGCTATTGGCGATGTAGCCGACGTTGGTCATCGGCAGCGCCTTGATGTGGCCTTGCTCGGGATCGATCCAGGCGACACCGATGTTCTTCTCGATCGCAAGCTCCGTGAACGGGGCGACAGTGAGCGCGACGTCGAGCGCACCGTTGGCAAGCGCAACCGGCATTTGCGGAAAGCTCAAATATTTGAGCTCGACATCGTGGATGGTCAGGCCGCCGCTTTCAAGCACCATGGCGATCTCATAGACCGATGTCGATCCAGGCGCGCTTATGCCGATGGTGCGGCCCTTGAGATCGGCCGGGACCTTGATCTTGTCCTTGAGATCAGGGCGGAGCAGCAGCCGATGGTAGAGCGGGGTTGAGCCGGATTCGAGCACGAGAGTCACAGGTATTCCGGCGGCAATCGAATTGAAAATTCCGGCGTTGATGCCGCCTTGCGCGATCTGGACCTGATTGGTGGCGACGAAAGCTACGGCCTTGCTAAGCGATTCGATGCGTTCGATCTTCACGTCGAGACCGGCGGAGCGGAAATAACCCTTGTCGAGCGCAAGATAGGTGGAGGCCGAGGGCACGCTCGGAACGACCGCGATCGTCAACGGCACGAGCTGTTGCGCGGCGGCCGGCGCGCAAACGGCAACGAGAAACACCGCAGCGGATATCGAGAAACGCACCCTTTGCTCCGAATAATTCAAGAGATGACCTCCGCATGGTCGCCTTGCGCCCCTATGCGGTCAACAGTTAGCCTCCGCGATAGAGCCGATCATCCCACAGCGGGCGCCCTGTTTCGATTCCCCAATGGCCGAAAAAATCTACGACTATGTGATCGTCGGCGCCGGCTCGGCGGGCTGCGTTCTGGCGAACCGGCTGACGGAGGATCGTGGCGTCGAGGTGCTGATCCTCGAAGCAGGCGGCTGGGATTGGGACCCCTGGATTCATATCCCGCTCGGTTGGGGCCGTATTCTGCTCAATCGCATGCACGACTGGATGTATTTTACCGAGCCGGAACCGAACATGGACGGGCGGCGGATCGAATGCGCGCGCGGCAAGGTGATCGGCGGTTCGTCCTCGATCAATGCCATGACCTATTCACGCGGCAATCGCGGAGATTACGATCGCTGGGCCGCGTCGGGGCTGCCGACATGGTCGTACGCCCATGCGCTGCCCTATTTCCGCAAGCAGGAATCCTGGGAGGGAGGCGCGAGCCCCTATCGCGGCGGCGACGGACCGCTGAGCACGTGCTTTTCGACGTTCAAGGATTCACTGGTCGATGACTATATCGCGGCGGCGCAAGCGAACGGCTTTAAGTGGAACGATGACCTTAACGGCCCGGATAACGAGGGCATCGGACGCAATCAGAATACCATCCGCAACGGGCGCCGTTGCAGCGCCGCGATCGCCTATCTGCGGCCGGCAATGGAACGAGAAAACCTGCGAGTCCAAGTCAAGGCGCTGGTGACGCGGGTATTGATCGAAAACGGCCGCGCGATCGGCGTGGAGTACCGGCAAGGCGGAGATACAAAAATCGCGCGTGCAAGCCGAGAGATCATACTTGCGGGTGGCGTGATCAACTCGCCACAGATACTGATGCTATCAGGCATCGGGGATCCGGATGACCTTAAGCCACTCGGCATCAAGGTCAACCTGCCGCTCAAGGGTGTCGGCAAGAATTTACAAGACCACGTGATGGTGCCGGTGGCCTATGGCCGCAAGGAACCCGGACCAATCCATCGCGCCATGCGACTCGACCGGATCGCGATCGAGCTGGCGAAAACCTACTTCTTCGGCACGGGACTGGCCACCGACATTCCGGGTGGTGTCGCTTCCTTCGCGCGGGTCATGCCGGACTCCAAATTGCCCGATACCCAACTGTTGCTTTTCGGCGCGCCCTTGTCGGCCGGGCCATATCTGGCACCGTTCAAGCCGCCGTTTGCCGACGGCTTTGGCGGACGCATCATCATGCTGCATCCGGAAAGCCGCGGCAGGCTTACGCTCGCATCGAGCGATCCTGCGACGCCCATTCGTATCAAGCAGAATTTCATGTCCACCGATCGGGAATGGAAGACGCTGCGCGCAGGCTTTCGGAGGTTTCGCGAGATCATGGGCAGGCCGAACATGGCACGCTACATCGCGAGCGAGCTTGCGCCCGGTACGGCAGCCCAGTCGAATGCGGATATCGATGCGCATATCCGCCATACCGCGATCACGCTTCATCATCCGCTCGGCACGTGCAAGATGGGCGGCGCATCGGATGAGACGGCGGTCGTTGATCCGGAATTGCGCGTGCGCGGCGTCGAGCGCCTGCGCGTGGTGGACGCCTCGGTCATGCCCGACCTCATCAGTGGGAACATCAATGCGCCGGTCATGATGATCGCGGAACGCGCGGCCGACCTGATCCGCGGCCGGCCGACGCTCGCACCGGTCAATGTGTAAATATCGGAGGAATTTGTGGCCCGGCTTGATCCAATCCCCGTTGAAAAGCTCACGCCCGCGCAGAAGAAAATTCATGACGTGCTTGCCAGCACGCGCAAGCGCGTCGGCGGGCCGTTCGCGATCTGGCTGCGAATTCCAAACCTCGCTCACACGGCCAACGAGCTGACCTTGGCACTGCGCGAGAACGGCCTGCTCGACAAGCGCCTATTCGAGCTGATCGTGCTGACCGTGGTACGGCATTGGTCGGCGCAATATGCCTGGGCTGCACACGAACCGCATGCGATCACCGCGGGGCTTTCGAGCGAGGTGATCGCAGCGATCCGCGAACGGCGCCAGCCGGCGTTCGAGAAGGATGACGAGCGGCTGATCTATGAGGCGGTGCGGGAACTGCTCGACACGATGGAGCTGAGCCGGGCGACTTACGATCGGTTGCTGAAACAATTCGGTCTTGAAAAGACCATCGAGGCGATTTCTGTGGCCGGCTTTTACGGCATGGTGTCGACCGTGCTCAAGGGTTTTGACGTGCCGACGCCGAACGGCGAGCGGCCGTTTCATTAAGCCAGGCGGACATCGAACATGGGTCTGGAATTCGGTATTTTCGACCACCTCGACTGCAACGATTTGCCGTTGCTCGATTACTACGAGCAGCGGCTGAAGGTGGTCGAGGCATTCGACCGCGCCGGCTTCTACGGCTATCACGTGGCCGAGCACCACTTCACGCCGCTCGGCATGGCGCCCTCGCCGAGCGTTTTCCTCTCCGCGATCGCGCAGCGCACCAAGCGGCTGCGCTTTGGAACCTTCGTCTACGCGCTGCCGATCCATCATCCGCTACGGGTGCTGGAGGAAATATGCATGCTTGACCACTTGAGCGGCGGGCGAGTGGAAATGGGCTTCGGCCGCGGCTCGGTGCCGTACGAAATCAGCTACTACGGGCAAAATGCGGACGAGCGGCAGCAGATCTACGCCGAGCGGCTTGAACTGATCCTGCAGGCCTTCACCGCGAAGACATTCAGCTTCAAGGGCAAATACGACCGGTTCGAGAACGTGCCGATGCTGATCGAGCCATTGCAGAAGCCTTATCCGCCGCTGTGGTACGGAGCTCACTCACCCGAGAGCGCCGAGCGCGCCGCCCGCAAGGGCATGAACATGGTCAACAACGATATCCCGGCGACGACGCGCGCGACCATCGCACGGTTTCGCGATGTGTGGCGTGAAGCGCATGGTGCCGGAACAGCATTACCAAAGATGGGCATGGTACGTTTCTTGGTAGTGGCCGAGCGCGATGCGGAAGCGCTTAGCATTGCGCAACGCGCCTATACACGATGGCTCGCGAGCTTCAACTATCTGCATCACATGCACGGGACGACGCCGCTGCTCGGCGCGCGGCCGGAGAATTTTGATCTGCTCATGGAGAAGGGACTCGGAATAGCCGGTTCGCCGAGAAAAGTGCTGACGTTCCTGGCCGAGCAGCTCCAAGACTGCGGGGCGAACTACATGGTCGGGCAATTCGCGTTCGGGGACCTTTCGCTCGATGAAATGTTGCGCTCGGTCGCGCTGTTCGCGAGCGACGTGATGCCGGGGCTGCGCGCGCAGTTCGACGCGCCGGTCAAAACGGCAACGGCGCGCTGATCAGATTTGAAATCATGCGGATGCGCGCAGAACGCAATTGGCTGCGATACTCGGAAAATACCGGCTCGACGGGACAGGCACCGTTGGCGCAGGTCGCTTTTTGCGCTGCATCCGCTGGATTGCGCGCAGCTGCGGCGATTTTCGGTCGATCTGGGCCCAAGGCGGCGTAAAGATGGTCGATTTCGGCGGCGGAGGCGCCGGCATAATATGTTGCGCCGCTGCGACCTGAGAAAGAATGACGCTGAGGATGAAGGCGACCAGCCAATATTTTGCAGCTAACAACACGCAACCAACGAAACGCACGCGCATAGAGGATCCCCAAACTACCTCCTCTATGTCCCCCGCCAGCAGGTATTAAAAGTTGTGTTCTGTTCCAGAGTCCACAAACTTACGGCCAAGCACGGGACAAATCGCCTGATTCAATCTCGTTGTGGCCAAGCCGCAACAATTCGGCAACAGCTGGCATGGCACAAAAAATATGAGTATCTAGCTGCACTTAATGGCCCCACTCCCGCCCATGAACACTGATGTTCTGATCGTCGGCGCCGGCCCGGTGGGGCTCACGCTCGCGCTCGATCTCGGCCGGCGCGGGGTGCGCTGCATGCTGATCGAGCAAAAAAGCGCGCCGCACATGTGGCCGAAAATGGAGCGCTGCAACGCGCGCTCGATGGAAATCTATCGCCGGCTCGGTGTTGCGGAGAAAATCCGCGCAGCGGGCCTGCCGGCGCATATCCCGATGGACGTGTTCATCGTTACGTCTCTGGTCGATCCGCCGCTCCTGCACCTGCCCTATCCGTCAGTCGCCGAGGCCAGGAAGCAAATCGCCGCGTGCCGCGATGGCTCGATGCCGCTGGAGCCCTATCAGCTGATTTCGCAGTACACGCTCGAGCCACTGCTGAAATCGGTGGTGGAGACGCTGCCGAGCGTCACGGTCCGTTACGGCTGCGAATTCCTATCGTTCACGCAGGACGCCAATTCGGTGACCGCCGAGGTGGAGCAAATTGGCGGCACTCATTCAACCATCAACGCGCGCTATCTGGTCGGCTGCGACGGAGGAACCAGCAATGTGCGCAAGCAGCTCGGCTTCAAGCTTGCCGGTGAAGGCAACATCTTGCAGCTCCGGCAGGCGCTCTATCGCTGCGACGACCTGTTCGAGCGCATCACGATCGGCAAGGGCCGCCACTATCACGTGGCCGACGCACAGGCGACGCAGTTGATCGTGCAAGACGATACGCGCCATTTCACGCTGCATTCGATGGTGGAGAAAGATTCCGACATGGCGGCCATGTTCGAGAAGACCTGCGCCATGCCGGTCAAATACGAAATGCTCTACGTGGGTGAGTGGCGGCAGAATTTGCTGATCGCGGACCGCTACGCCGAAGGCCGCGTGTTGCTGGCGGGCGACGCGGTGCATCTGGTGATACCGACCGGCGGGCTCGGCATGAACACGGGCGTCGGCGATGCCATCGATCTCGGCTGGAAACTCGCGGCCACGCTGCAGGGCTGGGGCGGGCCTGGTTTGCTGAAGTCCTATGAAATCGAGCGGCGGCAGATCGGCGAGCGCAATGTTGCCGCTTCCGGTTATGCCTCGCGCGGCCGGCGCACGTGGCGCGCCGCCTACCGGCCGAATATTCGCGACAACACGCCCGAAGGCGCGGAGACGCGCGCCAATCTGGCGCGCATCGCGGACGTGGAGCAGCGCAAGACCAACGAGATGATCGGCGCGGAGCTCGGCTATCGCTACACCGGTTCGCCAATCATCTGGCCGGAGGCGGGCGAAGCGCCAAAGGATGATTTCATCGCGTATCGGCCGACGACGTGGCCAGGCGCGCGGCTGCCGCATGTCTGGCTCGATGACGGCAGCGCCATACAGGATCGCATCGGAACGGGCTATACGCTGCTGCGGCTTGGCGGCGCGCAGGTGGACGCCGGCGCACTTTCCGCGGCGTTCGCGGATATTGGCGCGCCATTCTCAATTCTCCACGTGAAGGACCGACGCGCGCGCGACGTCTATGGCTACGACTTGATTTTATTGCGGCCCGACCTGCACGTCGTGTGGCGGGCCAATCAGCCGCCGGCCGATGCGGCCAAGCTCGCGGCGCTCGCCACCGGGCACCAATCCACCTGACCTCCCTCTCCTATCGCAAGGATATCCCATGCCGAAACTCGACGTGATCATCGAAGAACTTGTCACCGCCAACCGCATCCTCGCGCACGAGGACATCGTGGATTCATTTGGCCACGTCAGCGCGCGCCATCCCGAGCGAAAAGATCGTTTTCTGTTATCGCGGGCGCGGGCGCCGGAGCGCATCGAGGCCGCCGACATCATGGAGTTCACGCTCGAAGGTGACGCGGTCGATGCGCGCGGGCGGAAGCCCTATCTGGAGCGATTCATCCATGGCGCGCTGTTCGAAGCGCGGCCTGAGATCAATTGCGTCGTGCACAATCACAGCCCGAGCACGATCCCGTTCGGCGTCACCGGCAAGAAAATGCGGCCGCTGCTGCATATGTGCGCGTCGATCGGCCATAACGTTCCGCTTTGGGACTCGCAGAAGAAATTCGGCGATACCGATCTGCTCGTCTCCAACATGGCCATGGGTCGCGATCTGGCAAAGGCCGTAGGCAAAGGACGCAGCGCGTTGATGCGCGGACATGGCGCCGTCGTGGTCGGGACTTCGATCCGCCAGGCGATCTGGATCGCGATTTATCTTGAACTCAATGCCAAGCTGCAGATGCAGGCAATGAGCATGGGCGCCATCAAATATCTCACCAACGGCGAGGTCGACGCCATCATCGGCCGGCAGAAGGCGTTCTCGTACAACCGCGCGTGGGAGAACTGGTGCATCCGCGCCGGGCGGAAGATGCAGGAGCTGGAAGGCGAGTGACCTAAAGCGGCGTCTTGTCGATCTGGCCATTCGAGCGGACGAACCAGCGCTCGCTCGGAAACGGTTTGCCGGCCAAGCGGTCGGTCAGCCAATCGGCGACCAGGATCGGCGGGAACGGGCCGAGGTTGGCGGCGGGCACATTGCCGACCGAATGGCGCGACTCCTGGTACACCACCATCTGCTTCGGGCCCCTGACCGATTTCACCAGACGCTCGGAATGCTCGATCGGGCTCAGTTCGTCGAACTCGCCGGCCACGCACAGATAAGCCGCGCGAATCTTGTCGGTATGGCCTTCCCAGGTGATGGTCTTGCGGAATTCGTCGAACGCGGCCTCGTCGGTTATGCCCGACATATACATGAACCGCTTCTTGAAGGTCGGCGATGCCTCCTGAAAAATCGTGTGGCAGCCAGGTTCGTGGCAAACGGAAGTCACCGCACAGGCCTTTATTCGCGGCTCGTGGGCGGTGAGGATTGAGCCGAAGAACGTGCCGAAGCTCGTACCGGAGACGCCGATGCGGTCGGCATCGATCTCCGGGCGCGCGACCAGCCAATCGACGATCGGCTTGCCGGCCTTGGTCCAGCGCTCGGTCGAGTAATAGACGCCGATCATGGGCGCCTCGTATTGGCCGGGACCGTCGATCGCAAGCACGGCCAGGCCGCGCGATAGAAAGCGGTCGCCGTAAAGCGCCACCAGAATTTCCTTGTAACTGTCCATACCGGGGATCGCGATCACTACCGGAATGCGCCCGCCGCCGTAACCGGGCGGCAGATGAAACCATCCGGGGATCGCCTTGCCTTCGAACGGAATCCAGACCGGCTCCACGTGGTGATCGGCCAGCGCGGCGTATTTGGTGAAGCACTCGCGCTTCTTGGTGTGGTAGGCGATGTTGGCCTTGTCGTTTTGATCGTACGGCCACTGGGCCGCGCCCCAGTGAACTGCCGCCATGAAATAATTGTCGCGCGCGGTGACTTTGTTGCCGGCCTCATCGGCAGCCTTTGCCTTGGCTTCGCGACGGCGCGCCACAGCCTCAAACGCCGGGCCGATGTCGGCCATCTTCTTCACCCGTTCGCGGATACCGGCGAAATCGGCATTGGCTTCGAGACCGCAGGGCGCCTGGATATAAAGCGAGCGTGGCTGGTCCCAATCGATGCCGTTGGCGCGGATGATATTGTCGATGAGCCAGCGCTGCTCGTTGAAGCGCCGCACGTGCGGCTCGCCGCGCGTATCGAGGATGGGTTGAGGTGGATTCTTCATCTTGGCCTCCCGTGCAAGGACATTCGTTTTGATATTCTAAATCAATCCGGATGTCAGCGCAGAAAGCACTATAATACGATCGACGGGAACCGACTGCGGCGCCAAAGATTTACGGGAGGGAAAAATGCTGGGCATTTCATTGCGCGGAATCCGTACAGCCTTCGTCGGAATGGTTTGCGCCGGCGCCGTGATGCTTCCGACGATCAACGGTTACGGCGAGGACGCCTACCCCTCGCAGACGGTCAAGATCGTGGTGCCGGCTGCGGCAGGTTCGACGACCGATACGCTGGCGCGTCTGATGGCCGATCTGTTCAGCCGGAAATGGGGGAAAGCCGCGGTGGTCGAGAATATCGCCGGCGGCGGAATGAACACGGGCTCCGAGCGCGTGTTCCGTTCGACCCCCGATGGCTACACGCTGTTGGTCGCGCCGCCCGGGCCGATCACGCTGCATCAGCTGCTGTTTCGCCAGCTCGGTTACGATCCCGCCCAATTCGTGCCGATCACCATGCTGGCGAAAATTTCCAACGTTCTGGTCGTGCGCAAGGATCTGCCGGTGTCGTCGGTGAAGGAGCTGATCGCCTTCGCCAAGGCAAATCCGGGCAAACTCAGCTACGCGTCGCAGGGTCCGGGCTCCACCGCGCATCTGTCGGCAAGCCAGCTCGAAGTTCTGGCCGGCATCAAGATGCTGCACGTGCCCTACCGCGGCGCCGTGCCGGCGCTCAACGACGTGGTGGCCGGCCATGTCGATCTTTTCTTCGATACGTTGACGACCTCGGTGCCGCTGTTCCGCGCCGACAAGATCAAAATTCTCGCCGTGGCGGGATTGACGCGCGCCGCGTCGGTGCCGGAAATCCCCACGATGGCGGAATCCGGCCTACCCGGCTTCCGCTCGATCACTTGGTTTGGACTCGTTGCTCCGCCCGGCACGCCGTCGACGATTTCCGCGAAACTCAATCGCGATGCGGTCGAAATTCTGAAAAGCAAGGACGTCAGCGAGCGATTGCGCGAGCTTTCACTCGAAGTGGGGGCGACCAGCCAAGCCGATACCGTCAAATTCTTCGCTGACGAGACCGCGCTTTGGGGAAGGGTGATCAAGGAAGCGAATATTCAGCCGCAATAGTGCCGAACGTCCGCCCTCAAGGCCCGCCATCAGCCCAGCGCAACGTTGAGCACGTGGAAGACCACCGTCGCGATCAAGCCGAGCTGGGCATAGCCGACGAACCGGAACTTGTTCTTGCAGATCTCGGCAAGTGTATCGATGTTCTGAATATATTCGTCCGCCACGAAATCGCTCACGCCTTCCGGGTTGAGATTTTTCAAACGCTCGCCGGCTGCCGGCCAGGCGCCCCAGAACAACGAAACTTGACTCGGCCGCACGCGCGGCAAGACAATTAATGTTGCGCACACGATTGTGAAAAAAAGCGCCGCCGTGAACAGCAGCGACAATATCCAGGGCAGCGTGAATACGTTCATTGAATTGAGCCAGACGAATCCCTTTTTGACGTCCTGCGACCAGAAAATCAGGATGGCGACGAGAAACGACCACACATACGCGGCCTTCTGATCGGCCGCCTTCACCTGATCCAAAAAGATGTGATTGATGCCGCGCAAATGCTCGACGAGTTGGTGCGTGCTCATGGTCGCTCGTTATGCAAGGGTCATTTTCAGGCACGCTTTGCGCGGACAATGCCCGGCAAGGTGGGTCAAAAAACGCGATCTGACAAGGCTGAAAGCAGCATCAAGGCGGGACGTGGAAATCCTCAGGCTTTTGCGAAAATGGCTGCGGGCGAGAGGGCCGTTCGACTGGAAAGGATCGGCTCGAATGGCTAGACTGGCGACGGTTCGGCGAACCACAAGGTCCAGCTTAACCTATTTGGCTACCAAGCGTTTTTTGAGATGACGGCGGCGAACATTCCAGCGGAGGCGGCGAGCGCGCGCACCGGCGAGGCAACCGAATGAAGTCTGCTTCGGCGATCAAGCCATCGATCTCGTTCGGATATCTTCGCAGCCGACTGTTCCGCAAATATGTCGTGCTGTTCGTGGCGGTGGTGGCGGTTGCGCTGCTGGCGAACGGACTGTTCGAAATCTGGTTTTCGTATCAGGAGCACAAGGAGGCGCTGACGCGGATTCAGCGCGAGCAGGCGGAAGCCGCGGCCGCCAAGATCGGACAGTTCATCAAGGACATCGAAGGTCAGATCGGCTGGACCACACAATTGCCGTGGACTGCGAGCGCGCTCGAACAACGTCGTTTCGATGCACTGCGGTTGTTGCGACAGGTGCCGGCGATCACGGAGCTTGCCCAGCTGGACGCAACCGGCAAAGAGCAACTCCGCGTGTCTCGCCTTGCCATGGACTCGGTGGGCTCGGGCGCCGACCTCAGCAATGACCCGAAATTCACCGAGGCCGTGGCAAACAAAATCTACTACGGCCCGGTTTATTTCCGCCGCGAATCCGAGCCCTACATGACGCTCGCCATGTCCGGCGCGCGGCGCGATGCCGGTGTGAGCGTGGCCGAAGTGAATCTCAAATTCATTTACGACGTGGTTTCGCAGATCAAGGTCGGCGATCAGGGCCGCGCCTTCGTAATCGATGCACGGGGCCGTTTGATCGCGCATCCCGACATCAGCCTCGTGCTGCGCAACACCGATATGACGCGGCTGCCCTACGTGCAGGCGGTGCGCGAGGCGGGCGCAGGCGCATCGCAAGAGGGCGTGCAGGTCGTGAAAGACGTGCAAGGCCGCGAGGTGCTGACGGCCTACGCCCCGATCGCACCGCTGAATTGGGTCATGTTCGTCGAACTGCCGATCGATGAGGCCTATGGGCCGCTTTACGTTTCCATATGGCGGTCCAGCCTGTTGTTGCTCGGCGGCCTCACGCTCGCCTTCCTGGCGGGCCTTTTCCTTGCGCGCAAAATGATTGTGCCGATCCAGCGAATGCGCGAGGGCGCGGCGCGGATCGGCAGCGGCGACCTGTCCGAGCGCATTGCTATCAAGACCGGCGACGAACTCGAAACATTGGCCGAACAGTTCAACGACATGGCGGGGCGGCTGCAGGAATCCTATGCGGGCCTGGAGAAAAAAGTCGCAGACCGCACGCATGAGCTTTCCGAGGCGCTCGCGCAACAGACCGCAACCTCGCAGGTTCTCCAAGTCATCAGCAGTTCCCCCGGGGAACTGAAGCCGGTGTTTCAGGCCATTTTGGAAAACGCCACCCAAATATGCGAAGCGGCATTCGGCTCCATGCTGCTTAGCGAGGGAGAGAATTTCCGCCGCGTTGCCCTGCACAACACGCCGTCGCGCTTCGTCGAATTTCACAATGCCAGCGCGATTGTTCCGGCACAAAAAATACGCGACCTCAAGCGCCTCGTCGATACGAAACAGCCGGTCCATGTCCTCGATGTGGCGACCGAAAATCCGGACGACCCGATTGCCAAGTTCGGCGGCGCACGCACGCTGCTGATCGTTCCCATGCTGAAGGAAGGCGATCTTCTCGGCGCGATCGGGATCTATCGGCAGGAAGTCCGGGCGTTCACTGAAAAGCAAATCGCGCTTGTCATGAATTTCGCAAGTCAGGCGGTGATCGCGATTGAAAACGTTCGGCTGCTCAACGAATTGCGCGCTCGCACTGACGAGCTTGCGCGTTCGGTCGAAGAATTGCGCGCGCTCGGGGAGGTCAGCCGGACCGTCAATTCCACGCTCGATCTGGAAACGGTGCTCAGCGCGATCGTCACCAAGGCCACTCAGCTGTCCGGCACCGAGGCGGGCACGATCTATGTGTATAACGAGGCAAGCGACGAATATCAGCTACGCGCCACCTACGGCATGACCGAGGCTTTGATTGACGCGATCAAGGGCCAGCACGCCGAAATTTCGGAAGCCATCGAGCAGACCACCGAACAACGCCAGCCGGTGCAGACCCCGGATTTGCGCAACGACCCGCCGTCCGTGGTGCGCGAGATCATGCTGCGCGCTGGTTATCTGGCGCGGCTTATCGTGCCGCTCGTCGCGACCGACCGCATCGTCGGCGCGCTGGTGGTGCGCCGCAAGGCGCCGGGCGCGTTTCCGAAAAACACCACGGAACTCTTGCAGACCTTCGCAGCGCAATCGGTGCTCGCGATCCAGAATGCGCGCCTGTTCACAGAAATCGAGGAAAAAGGCCGCCAGCTCGCAATCGCCAGCCAGCACAAATCGCAGTTCCTCGCCAACATGAGCCATGAGCTGCGCACGCCGCTCAATGCCATCCTCGGCTATACCGAGCTCATCCTCGACAACATTTATGGCGACGCGCCGGAGAAGATGCGCGCGGTGCTCAAGCGGATCGAAAGCAACGGCCGGCATCTGCTCGGCCTGATCAACGACGTGCTGGATCTGTCCAAGATCGAGGCGGGCCAACTCGTCCTTTCGCTCAACGATTATTCGCTCAAGGATGTCGTCTACAACGTGTTCACCGCGGTTGAACCGCTGGCGGCGGAGAAGAAGCTCAATTTCAAGGTCGAGGTGCCGCCCAATCTGCCGGTCGGGCATGGCGACGAGCGGCGGCTCACCCAGGTGCTGCTCAATCTCGTGGGCAATGCGATCAAGTTCACCGACAGCGGCGAGGTGGTGATCAAGGCGGCGGCCACCAACGGCTCGTTCACGGTGGCGGTGCGCGATACCGGCCCGGGAATTTCGGAAAGCGACCAGGGCAAGATTTTCGAAGAGTTCCAGCAGGCCGACAATACCGCGACGAAGAAGAAGGGCGGCACCGGCCTGGGCCTCTCGATTGCGCGGCGCATCATGGAATTGCATGGCGGGCGGCTTTGGGTGGAATCCGAACTCGGCAGGGGCTCGGTATTCTCGTTCATGCTGCCGGTGAGCGTGGAGCGGCAGGTCAAGCAATGAAATCGCCGCGGAAAAGAGTTGGCAGGCAACAGCACCGCGTGCGGTCCGTTTCGGCACGCGCCAGCCTGGATACCGGGGTCGATTCAAAAGCCGACGCCCTGCAGCGCGAGCGCGATGAAGCGCTGGAACAGCAGAAGGCGACGTCGGAAGTGCTGCGTGTCATCGCCGAGTCAGCGGGCAAGCTGGAGCCGGTCTTCCAATCGATCCTGACGCACGCAGTACGGTTGTGCGGCGCCAAGTTCGGCAATCTCTGGCTGCGCGAAGGGGATAATTTTCGCATCGCCGCAACCCATGGGGCTCCGCAACGATACCGCGATTATTTTCGTCGCAATCCGCTTGTGCATCCGCATCCTAAAAGCGGACTTGGTCGAATCACTATGACGCGCCGGACGATTCAAGTCGCCGATATCAGGGCAGCTCCGACCTACGGCGACAAGATGCGTACCGCAACCATCAAACTTTCCGGCGCGCGCACGCTGATTGGCGTACCGATGCTCAAAGATGGCGCGCTGATCGGCGTGATCAGCGTCTACCGCCAGGAGGTGCGCCCGTTCACCGCAAAGCAGATCGCAATCATCCAAAATTTTGCCAATCAGGCCGTGATCGCCATCGAGAACACGCGGCTGCTCAACGAACTGCGCGAATCGCTGCAGCAGCAGACCGCCACGGCCGACGTCCTGAAGGTCATCAGCCGTTCGCCGGGCGACCTGGGCCCCGTCTTCGACTCGATTCTGATAAACGCGACGCGCATTTGCGAGGCCAGTTTCGCGAACCTCGTTCTCTTCGATGGGCATGAATGCCGCATGGTCGCGATGCATAATGCACCAAAGGCGTACGGGGACTTGCGGAGCCGCGAAACAAGCTTCTTGCCCACTGGAACTCCGACGGGCCGCGTGGTCGAGACCAAGCGACCGCTTCACATCGCTGATCTTAGTGCAGACAAGGCTTTCGCCAATTCGAGGATGGTGAAGCTCGCGGGCGCTCGCTCCACGCTTGGCGTGCCAATGCTAAAGGACGATCAGGCCATTGGCGCCGTTCTCATCTACCGCCAGGAGGTCCGTCCGTTCACGGAAAAGCAGATCGCACTGATGACGAACTTTGCCGCCCAAGCCGTCATCGCCATCGAGAACGCCCGCCTTCTCAACGAACTGCGCCAGCGCACGGACGATCTTTCCGAGGCGCTGGATCAGCAGACCGCGACCTCGGAGGTCCTCAAAGTCATCAGCAGCTCGCCGGGCGAATTGGAGCCGGTGTTCAACTCCATGCTTGAGAACGCCACCCGCATCTGCAGTGCGAAGTTTGGCACGCTGTTCCTGGCCGAAGGCGACGATCGTTACCGTACCGCGGCGCTTTACGGGGCGCCCCCTGCATTCGCGGAGGCGAGATGGCGCAATCCGGTGCTCTGGGCGATTCCGGGAACGGGCCTCGGCCGCACCGCTGCAAGCAAGAAAGCCGTACAGATCGCGGATATTCGGCTGGAACCGGCATACACCGGAGATCCGTCGCGCTCCTCAATCCTCAAGCTTGCAGGCGCGCGCACGATGCTCAACGTGCCGATGCTCAAGGAAAACGAAATTGTCGGTCAGATCGGTATCTACCGCCAGGAAGTGCGCCCCTTCACCGACAAGCAGATCGCGCTCGTGACCAATTTCGCCGCGCAGGCGGTGATCGCCATCGAGAACACGCGGCTGCTCAAGGAGCTGCGCCAGCGCACCGACGATCTCACCGAATCGCTGGAGCAGCAGACCGCGACGAGCGAGGTGCTCAAGGTCATCTCCAGCTCGCCGGGCGATCTGAAGCCGATCTTTCAGTCGCTGCTGGAGAACGCCATCCACATCTGCGGCGCCAAGTTCGGCAACCTGTGGCTTCGCGAGGGCGACCTTTTCCGCGCGGTCGCAAGCCACGGCGCACCGGCCGCTTACCGTGACATGCTGTTCCGTGCGGCTATCCGTCCCGGCCCGGACACCGGCCTTGGAATGTTGCTGAAGACGAAACGGTTTGTCCAAATCGACGATATCACCAAGGGGAAGGCCTATCTCGATCGCGATCCGCTGCGTGTAGCCACCGTGGAGCTCGGCGGCGGCCGGACCCTGGCAGAGGTGCCGCTGCTAAAGGACGGCGAATTGATCGGCTCGATCAACATCTATCACCAGGAGGTCAAGCCCTTTACCGAAAAGCAGATCGAGCTGCTGATGAATTTTGCCGCGCAGGCGGTGATCGCCATCGAAAATACGCGGCTGCTGAACGAGTTGCGCCAGCGCACGGACGATCTGTCCGAGGCCTTGGAACAGCAGACGGCAACCTCGGAGGTACTAAAGGTCATCAGTTCGTCGCCCGGTGAATTGCAGACAGTATTCGATGCGATGCTCGGCAATGCGGTGCGTATCTGCCAGGCCAAGTTCGGCGTCATGTTCCGCTTTGATGGCGATGAGTCCTATGCGGTAGCGACGCAGAACCTGCCTTCCAATGTGCAAGAGCTTCTTCGAGAGCGTGGTCGCTCCAAGGCAACGCCGGGTTCGGATCTCGAAAAATTGCAACTCTCCAAGCAAGTCATTCACACCCTCGATATGGCAGCCGAGCCAAATCCAAGTCGAATCGCAAGATTTGCTTTCGTGCGTACGCAACTTGCCGTTCCGATGCTCAAGGATGATAAGTTGGTCGGCTCTATCATGATCTATCGCCAGGAAGTGCGGCCGTTCACCGACAAGCAGATCGAAATGGTGAAGAATTTTGCCGCGCAAGCTGTGATCGCCATCGAGAACACGCGGCTGCTCAAGGAGCTGCGCGAGCGCACCGACGATCTCGCAGAATCGCTGCAGCAGCAGACCGCCACCGCCGACGTGCTGAAAACCATCAGCCGCTCGACCTTTGACCTGCAGGCCGTGCTCGATACGCTATTGAGTTCCGCGATCCGGCTCTGCGACACCCAGCGTGGCATGATCTTCCGTTATGACGGCGAAGCCTGCCACGCCGTCTCCGCGCAAAATGTACCGCGCGAATTCCTGGAGCTGTGGGAGCGCACGCCGGTGCACGCCGATCGCGGGACCGCTACTGGCCGCGCGCTCCTGGAGCGCCACCCGGTGCAGATCGTGGACGTCCAGAAGGATTCAGAATACAAATTCGACGAGGCGCGGAGACTCTTCCCTTTCCGGACCGTGCTCGCAGTGCCGATGCTACGCGAGGGTATTCCGCTCGGCGTCGTCTGCCTCATCAAGACCGAGGTCGAAGCCTTCACCGACAAGCAGATCGCGCTGGTCGAGACCTTCGCCGACCAGGCGGCGATCGCCATCGAAAACGTGCGCCTGTTCGACGAAATTCAGGACAAAAGCCGCCAGCTCGCCGAGGCAAGCCAGCACAAGTCGCAGTTCCTCGCCAACATGAGCCACGAGCTGCGCACGCCGCTCAACGCCATCCTCGGCTATACCGAATTGATCGCCGACGGCATCTATGGCGAAACGCCGGAGAAGATGCGCGACGTGCTCAAGCGCATCGAAAGCAACGGCAGGCATCTGCTCGGGCTGATCAACGACGTGCTCGATCTCTCCAAGATCGAGGCCGGGCAACTGACGCTCACCCTTACAGATTATTCGCTGAAGGACGTGGTCAATGGCGTCTTCAGCGCGGTCGAGCCGCTAGCAGTCGAGAAAAAACTCAGCTTCAAGGTCGAGATTGCGCCCAGCCTGCCGGCGGGCCGCGGCGATGAACGACGGCTCACGCAGGTGCTGCTCAATCTCGTCGGCAACGCGATCAAATTCACCGACAAGGGCGAGGTGGCCATCAAGGCCTCCGCGGGAAATGGCGCATTCACCGTGGCGGTGCGCGACACCGGCCCGGGCATTTCGCCCGCCGACCAGGGCAAGCTGTTCCAGGAATTCCAGCAGGCCGACAACTCAGTGACCAAGAAGAAGGGCGGCACCGGTTTGGGCCTCGCCATTTCCAAGCGCATCATCGAGATGCACGGCGGAAAAATCTGGGTAGAATCGCAAACGGGTCGCGGCTCGACCTTCTCCTTCACGCTTCCTGTGAGGGCCGAACAGCAGAAGAGGCAGGCATGAGCAAGACAATATTGGTGGTCGAGGACCAGGAGGACAATCGCCAGATCTTGCGCGATCTGCTCTCCAGCGCCGGCTACGAGATGAACGAAGCCGGCGACGGCCAGGAGGCGCTCGCCGCCGTGGCGAAAAACCGGCCGGACCTGATCCTGATGGATATTCAGCTCCCGATCATGGACGGCTACGAGGCCACACGGCGCATCAAGGCTGATCCCAAGACACGCACCATCCCGATCGTCGTGGTCACCTCCTATGCGCTGTCCGGCGACGAGGCCAAGGCGCGCGAGGCCGGATGCGACGCCTACGTCACCAAGCCCTATAGCCCGCGCCAGTTGCTCGCCAAAATCAAAGAGTTCCTGCCGTAGCGTTGGCAGAATCATGCACAATCCGCCGCGTATCCTGATCGTCGACGACAACGAGACCAACCGCGACATCCTCATGACGCGGCTCTCGGCGCACGGTTACGACCTCAAGCAGGCGGCCGACGGCGAGGAGGCGCTGGCCGCTGCCAGGGAGCACCTGCCCGATCTCATCCTACTGGACGTGATGATGCCGAAGATCGACGGCATCGAGGTGTGCAGGCGCCTGAAAGCCGACAGCTCGCTGCCGTTCATGCCGATCATCCTGGTGACGGCCAAGGCGGACACCAAGGATGTGGTGACAGGGCTCGAGGCCGGCGCCGACGAATATCTCACCAAGCCGATCGATCAGCTCGCGCTGGTGGCGCGGGTCAAATCGGTGCTGCGGCTGAAGGAATTGCACGATCAAGTGCGGGCGCAGGCGGCGGACCTCGCCGACATGAATCGCGGGCTTGAGGCCCGCGTCGCCGAACAACTTGGCGAAATCGAACGCGTGTCGCGGCTGAAGCGGTTTCTGGCGCCGCAAATCGCCCAGCTCGTGCTCAACTCGGGCGACGAGAAGGTGCTGGAAAGCCATCGCCGCGACGTCACCGTGGTGTTTTGCGACCTACGCGGGTTCACGGCCTTCGCCGAAACCGCGGAGCCGGAAGAGGTGATGACGGTATTGCGCGAATACCACGACGGCCTCGCCGGGCTTATTCATTCCTACGAAGGAACGCTGGAGCGGTTCGCCGGCGACGGACTCATGGTGCTGTTCAACGATCCGCTGCCCTGCCCCGATCCGTGCGAGCGCGCGGTGAAGATGGCAGTGGAGATGCGCGAGCGTGTGAGCGAGCTGGCAACCAAGTGGCGCAAATACGGTCACGATCTCGGCTTTGGCATGGGGATCGCGCACGGCTATGCCACGCTCGGCCGCGTCAGCTCGGAAGGGCGCTTTGACTACACCGCGATCGGCCGGGTGGTGAACCTCGCGGCGCGGCTATGCGGGGAGGCCAAGAGCGGGCAGATCCTGATCGACGGAAAGGTCTTTGCCGCGGTCGAGACGCTGGCGGAACTGGAATCGGCGGGCGAACTCACGCTGAAGGGATTTCACCGACCGGTGCAGGCGCACAACGTCAAAACGCTGAGGGCGTGAGGCACAATCAGACGTCGCGTGACTTTTTCAGATGCGCCAGGACTTTGGCGCGCAAATCCGCCTGCTGCTCGGCGGTCCATTTACGGAAACCTTCGCCACTTTTAAATCCAAGCTTGCCCTTGGCGACCAGCGCCTCGAGATAGGGCGAGGGACCAGGACGGCTGTCGATGTCCGGCAGCACGGTCTTGTGGATCGCCAATGTGAGATCGGTGCCGACCAGGTCGGCATTCTCCAGCGGGCCGAGCACGGCAAGCCGGCGTCCGAACGCCGCCTTGATGACGGCATCGACGGTTTCGGCATCGCAGATGCCTCGCTCGACCAGCGCGATCGCCTCGCGCCAGAGCGCGTGTTGCAGGCGATTGCCGATGAAGCCGGGGACGTCCTTCTTCACATGCGCGGGTTTTTTACCGGCGGCGGCGTGCAACTCCATGGTGAAGGCGACGGCTTCTGGCGAGGTCCATTGCGTGCCGATCACCTCGACCAAGGGGACGAGATAAGGCGGGTTCCACCAATGGGTGCCGAGCGCGCGGGAGCGGTCGCGCAGGCCTTCCATGATTTTCGTGATCGGGATCACCGAAGTGTTGCTGGCGAGAACGGTATCCGGCCGCACGTATCTTTCGATCTCGCCGAACAGCTTTTGCTTGAGCGGCAAATCCTCTGAGACCGCCTCGACCACGAAATCGGCAGCCTGGACAGCTTCGGCCAAGGCGGGCGTCGGCCGCACGCGCTCGACGGCGCGCTCATCGTCGCCAAGGTCGCGCAGATTGGCGGCAATGCGGTTTTTTGCAGTATCGAGATTCGATGCGACGGAATCGGTGATGGTGACATCGTGGCCGGCAAGCGCAAACACCTGCGCGATGCCGTGACCCATCAGCCCAGCACCGACAACGGCGATCCGCGCCTTTGCCATTATCAACCTGCAGTGTAGCCGCCGTCGGCGTAGAGGATGTGGCCGGTGTAGAAATCGGACGCGCGCGATGCGAGGAACAGAAGTGGTCCGGCGAGATCGGACGGTTCGCCCAACCGGCCCTTCGGTACGCGCGTGAGGAAGCCGGCACGCACGGTCTTGCCGCGCTCGTCGTCGGCGAACATCCATTCGGTGAGCGGGGAGCGGAAGACGGTCGGACCGAGCGCATTGACGGTGATGCCGCTGCCGCCCCACTCGCAGCCGAGCGCCTTGGTGATGCCGTCGACCGCCGACTTGGAGGCGCAATAGGCGGTGTAACCGGCGGGATGGCCGAGCAGCCCGCGTGCGGACGACATCAGAATGACTTTGCCGCCCTGGCCCTGTTTGAGCATCTGGCGGCCGGCGGCGCGCGCGATCAGCCACGACTGAGTGACGTTGGCGTCCATCACGTCGAGAAAATCTTCCGGCTTCTGGTCGACGATCTTCGAAACCTTGTTCTGACCGGATGCGACAACCAGAATATCCACGCGTCCGAAGCGATCGACCGCCGCCTTCACGATCGCGTCGCAATTGGCCTCCGAACTCGGCCGCCTGGCGACGATCTCGACCTTGCCGCCGAGCTTCTCGCACTCGGCCGCGATCTTCTTCAGTTCCTCGGCTTTACTCGCCGAGATCACGACGTTTGCGCCCGCGCCGGCGAGCACTTTGGCAGCGAGCGCGCCGAATGCGCCGGTGGCACCGGTGACGATCGCAGTCTTGCCCTTGACGTCGAACAACGAGGCGGGATTTTTCAAAAAGTCGTCGGACATTCTGGATACCTGTGGCTGCGGTCTTGTTAGCGCGGCGACGTGCAATCCTTCCGGCAGGAGCGATAACTCGTCGTGCATTGCGCGCTGGCGCTGGTAAATGTCGCCTGGCAGGTGTTACCGCCCTGGCAGCTTTTCACGCAACTGAGCATGCATTTCTGCACCTCTTTGTCGTTTTTGCAGTCGGTCGAGCACTTTCCGCTGCATCTCGCATTGCCGCCCTTCATACAATCAACATAGCGCGCGTGAACGGGCGTGCGGCAATCGGTCAAATTCTTATCGCAGGTGGCGCACTCAACCGAATACGCGATGCCGTACCCGATGAACAGAAACAGCGCGGTCAACAGAACCGATCCAACATGGCGGTGTGTCATTGGCACTCCTCCGATACGCTAAGGACTGTCATGAGAGGTTATTTTGGCGGCGCCGCGACGGCGACCAGGATCGTGGCCACCGTATTGCTGCGATTGATGATTTCGCGCCGTTCGTTGGGGCCGATATAGCACGTGTCGGTCGCACGCAGCACGGTTTCCTTGCCGTCGACGATCACGGTCAATTCGCCGGCGAGCACGTAATAAACCTTCTCCGGCGGCGAAGCGTCGGGACCGGCGCCGCCGCCAGGCAGAAAGTGGGAGATGCCGACGATCAATCCCTGCGAACCGCCGGCCTCGGCGCCGAACAGGCGCAGCGTCGTGCAGGCACGATGATTGGGCGCCTCGTAGGGCTTGGCGTCGGCAAATTTCTTGACCAGCATCAGAATTTCTCCCCGCGTTCGATGCGATATTGCCCTTTCGGGTCGACGATGGCGACCAGACGTACGATGCAGCCGTCGCCGCGGTCCCAGTTCCACGGAAAATAAGCGAAGGTGCAGCGGCGGCCGGTGACTTTATCGAGCTCGCCGCCGACATTCTCGATGCCGAGAATGCCGTTCTTGAACAGGATGCGGTGAACCGGCTCCCACTCGGGGAAGTCGTCTTTCCAGTCGCGGCCCTTCGACCATTTCTTGTATTCAGCCGCAAGGTGCGGATGCAGCGGGCCGTTGCGTTGCGGGCCGATCGCGGTGGCGAGCGGGTGGTCGTTGGCTTGCGTGTCGTGGCCGACGACTTTGACCTTCTTCTCCACGAACCATTCGCCGGCGGAGGGCACGAAGCCCGGCGCGTAGCAGAAATATTCCTCGCTGTCCTCGTATTTGTGATGCCAGCCGGTGTTGACCAGCACGACATCGCGCGGCCGCACGATTTTTCCAGCCGCCTTCTCCAAGTCGTCGTAGGTGATCTGCTCCCACTGCTTTTTCGGGATCGAGACCACGATGCCGGAGCCGAAAAAATGCGGCAGCGGCACTTCGTCGATGAAAGGCGTCCCCTGCACGACATGCGCGGGGGCATCGATGTGGGTGGTGTTATGCATGCTGGTGGTAATTCGCTGCGACAGCACGCCCGATTTCGCGTGATAGTGGATGCGCTCGATCTTGACGTCTTCGAAATAGGGCCAGTTCGGGGACTGATAACCGAAGCGGTGCGAGAGATTGTAAAACTCGAGCCCCATGCTGTTGCTGGCGTTTTCCTCAAAGGTCACGCCACGGATTTTCTTCGCCACTACGCCCTCCTCGCGCGTTGTTATTTTGACTCTATCTAGCATGATATACAGGGCGCCGAAAATACGGTACAGCACCGCATTCCCAAACCATCCGGGCAAACATCCCAAGAGGACGCATGGTCAGGAAGATCGCGCTGGAGGAGCATTTTCTCGATCCCGCCACCGAGGGATATTGGCGACCGACAATGGTGGACGTTGCCCCGGCAAAAACCGTGCAGCTTTACGCCTGCCTCACCGACTTCGGCGACCAGCGGCTGCAGATGATGGACAAGACCGGAATCGCACGCATGGTTCTGGCCGTGGCGGGACCGGGCGTGCAGGCCGAGCGCGATGCCGCAACCGCGGTGCGGAATGCGCGCGCCTCGAACGATTTCCTCGCCCGCGAAGTCCAAAAGCGGCCGGACCGCTATTCCGGCTTCGCGCATCTCGCAATGCAGGATCCGAAGGCCGCTGCGGCCGAGCTCGAACGCTGCATGAAGGAGCTGAAATTCTGCGGCGCCATGATCAACGGCCACAGCAACGGCAAGTATCTCGACGACCGCTCGTACGATCCATTCTGGGAGCGCGCCGCGGCGCTGGGGGCATCGATCTACTTGCATCCGGCCGACCCGGTGGCCGCTCTGACGGCGATCACCGGCTATAACGTGCTCGCACGTCCGATGTGGGGCTGGGGCGTGGAGACCGGCTCGCATGCACTGCGGATCATCTGCGGCGGCGTGTTCCACCGTTACCCGAAGGCCAAGCTCGTGCTCGGGCATCTCGGCGAAACCCTACCCTTCCAGCTCTGGCGGTTCGACAGCCGCTCGAAGCCCTACGGCTGGAATCTGCCGAAGCCGCCGTCGCAATATCTCAAGGAGAACGTCTGGGTGACGCTCTCTGGCATGTACGACACCCCACCGGTGCGCTGCTCGCTCGATGCGCTCGGGCGCAACCGCGTGATGTTCTCGGCCGACTATCCGTTCGACTCCGACGGCTCCGGCGAATTCATGGACGCGGCGCCGTTCGACGAGAGCCTGCGCGCCGACATCGCCTACAACAACGCGGCGAAGCTGCTCGGATTGCGCTGACGATGGCAGACGACGATCAAATCATCACCGGCAACGTCGCGGTGCATGAACTTTTCCAGCGTCAGGCGCGGGAGCTGCTCGAACGCAGCGATCTTGACGAGGAGCAGAAACAAGCTGCGCTGGTCGCGCTGACCTGTCCGTGCTGCGGCGCCGGCGGGATGAACTACACGGCTAAGATCAACCGCAAGAGATAGTATCGCGGGTCAGATTTTGCCTTCGAGCCAGGGGATGAGGTCGTCGAACGTCGGACGCTCAAGCTGCGGCAGCGGCGCATGCTCGGGCCGCCTGAGCCCTGCGCGGTTGTGCCAATAGGTGCGCAGGCCGATCGCCGACGTGCCGATGAGGTCGTAGCCCGAGCCGGCAACGAATGCGGCCTCCGCTGGCGCCACGCCGAGCCGATCGAGCGCGAGTCGATAGGGTCGCGGGTTGGGTTTGTAGTAGCCGGCTTCTTCGGCGGTCATCACGCAGTCCCACTGGATCGACAGCCGTCCGGCCGCCAATAGTCCAAGGCGGTTCGAGCAATTGGTGACAACCGCGAGCCTGCTCCGGCCGCACAGGGCGTCGAGCGATTCCGGGACTCCGCTCCATGGCGCGAGTTCGACCAGCGTGCCTCAAGCACATCGGGAACCGCCTCCGGCAGGCCGGTTGCGCGGGCGGCCGCGCGCACCAACTCCTCGTAGGGCACGTAGGCGTCGCTCCCATAGGTCAGGCGCAGGTATTCGGCACGCCAAGCGCGGCCAGCTCGCTCCGAACCGGCGACCGAATCCCACAGGGTCCACGAATCGAGCAGCGCGGTGAGCAGATCGAACAGCACCGCACGCGGGAAACTCATGATGCGGCCTTGGGGCGGGCGCGCAGCCGCTCGGAAGCGGCTTTGTCGACCGCGAAGGTGTGCGGATCGATCACGACGCCGTAGAACTCGCGTGCCGCCTGCACCGAGACATAGCCCTGCCGCACGTCCTCGCGCACGTCTTCCGCCGGCCGTTCGAACGGCGCGCCATAACCGCCGCCGCCGCCGGAACGGATCCGATAGGCGTCCTCGGGTTTGAGTTGCGCGACCAGCACCTTGGCGTTGGGAAAATCGGTCTTCCAATTGCCGCCGAGGCGGAACGCCACTTCATTGCCGGTCGCGTCGCCGCCACCCGCGAGCCCCCACGGCCGGCAATGGGCGCGATCACTCTGGGTGTTGACGGTCAGGTTTGTGAGGGCACGCACCACGCGCTCGATGCCGAGCCCGCCGCGATGACGGCCGGCGCCGCCGGAATCGGGAATGAGGCCAAAACGCTCGACGACGATCGGGAATTTCACCTCGGCCTGCTCGTTCGGGCCGTTATGGGTGTCGCCGTCGTTGAGGCAGACGGTGGCAGACATGCCGTCCTCGTTTTGCTTTGCGCCCCAGCCGCCACCGAGCGGACCGAAGGTGCCGATGAAAAACTCCGAGGTTTTGGGATTGAAGCCGTGGAAACTCGGCGCGAGCAGATCGGCGTGATGGCCCGCGATCACGCGATCAGGGATCGCGGGCTGCAGCGCCTTGAAGATCGTATCCACGATGGTCATCGGGAAGGTCATCCACCAGCGCATGGGCGCGGGCCGCGTGGCGCTGACGATGCGGCCGGGCGGGATGACAACTTTGAGGCTGCGGAAGGCGCCGTCGTTGATCGGATATTCAGTCGGCGAGGTGATGCATTTGTAAGCGACTTGCGCGCAGGCATACCCCGTGGTGATCCCCGAGTTGTAGAAGCCACGGACCTGCTTCGAGACCTCCGAGAGATCGATGGTCATCTCGTCACCCTTCACCACGACGCGCACGCGGATCGGGACGCGCTTGCCGATCTCGATGCCATCGTCGTCCATGAACGATTCCGCTTCGTAGGTTCCGTCGGGTATGGTCTTGGTGCGGGCACGCGCAGCGGCTTCGGCGCGATCCATGATCGCCACGATCGATTGGCGTACTGCCTCTCGGCCATAGCGCTCAATCAGTTGCAGGAATCGCCGCTCGCCGGTCTTCACTGCGGTGACCTGCGCGCGGAGGTCGCCGAGCGCGCGGCTCGGAAGCCGCACGTTCTGGCGGATGATGTCGACCAAGTCCTGGTTGACCTTGCCGCGATCCTGATACTTGACGATCGGGATCTGCAGGCCCTCCATGAAAATATCCGTGGTCATGCCGCCGAGCGCGCCGCCGACATCGAGCCAATGCGCCATGCAGCAGGAGAAGCCGACGAGCTCGCCACGCTGAAAAATCGGCAGCGTGAAGGTGAAATGATTCAGGTGGCTGCCGGTGGTGTAGGAATCGTTGGTGACGTAGATGTCGCCCGGCTTGATGCCGTTTTTGCCGAAATGCTTGATCTTGGCCTTCACCGTCTCGGCCATGCCGCGGATGAACATGGGCAGACCGATGCCGATCGACACCGTCTCGCCTTCCGGCGTGAACAGGCCGGTGGTGAAGTCGAGCGCCTCGTAGATGATCATGTTGTAGGCGGTGCGCATGAGGTTGGTTTTCATTTCCTCAGTGACCGCAATCACGCCGTTGCGCACGATCTCGGTTATGACCGGATCAACCTTGCGCCGCGCTGTCCGTTTCGCCTTTGCCATGACTCAAGCTCCCGCAACCTTGATCGCCAGATTGCCGTAGGCGTCGACGACGAGGGTATCGCCCGGCATCAGCACGGTGGTCGAGGCGTGTTCTTCGATCAGCGCCGGGCCGCTGAGGCGGTTGCCGGCGCGCAATTCGGCGCGCGCCCATGTCCGTACCGATTTGAAACGCCCGTCGAAATAGACAGACCGCGCGCCGGTATCTGCAGATTTTGAGGGCGCCTTTGCTCCTTGTGCGATCTTCTCCTGCGTCGGCTTGCGCAAGGCGCCAATCACCGTCGTACGCAAGCTGACGAATTCAGCGCGCTCGGCGGGCGCGGAGGTGCCGTAGCGCAACGCATGCATTTCATCGAAATGGCGCTTGATCGCCTTGCGGTCCTGCTTGCCAAAAACCCGCATCGGCAAATCGACGGTCACCGCGTGCTCCTGCCCGACATAACGCATGTCGACCGCGCGCCTGATCATGATCTTTTGCGGCTTGATTGAGGTCGCTGCAATCGCGCCGCGCCCCTGCTGTTCCAGCTCGCGGTAGATTTTCTCGATGCGGTCGAACGGCGCATCTTCGAGCGGCGTGTAGAAAGTGCGGACGTAATCGTAACGCAGATCGGAAAACAGCATGCCGAAAGCCGAGAACATTCCCGGCGCGAACGGAATTATGACGTTGCGGATGCCGATCTCGCGCGCCACCTGAACGGCGTGCAGCGGACCGGCGCCGCCATAGGCGACGAGCCTGAAATCGCCGGCATCAAGGCCGCGTTCGGTAGTGACGCCCTTCACGGCATAGGACATGGTGGTCGCGGCGATGCGGAGAATCCCTTCCGCGGCTTCTGTCACGCTCAGGCCCAGCGGCGTTGCGACGCTGGCAAGTGCGCGTTCCGCCGCCTTCACGTCAAGGTTCATCTCGCCGCCGAGAAAGCGGTCGGCGCCCAAGCGCCCGAGAACGAGATTGGCGTCGGTGACCGTCGGCTCCGTCCCGCCGAGCCCGTAGCAGGCGGGTCCGGGAGCGGCGCCGGCGCTCTGCGGACCGACGCGCAGCGCGCCGTCCTCGACGCGCGCGATCGAACCGCCGCCGGTGCCGACCTCAAAAATATCCATCATCGCAATTTGCACCGGCAGCGCCTGATCGTAGCCGCCGATCAGCGCCGCGCCGGTGGTGAGCGCCTCGCCTTCGAATATCACACCGGCCTTGGCGGTGGTGCCGCCCATGTCGAAGGCGATGGCGTTCCTGATGCCGAGCGTGCGGCAGAGCGCCTGCGTGCCGATGACGCCGGCCGCGGGCCCGGATTCGAGCATGCGCACGCATTGAGTCCGTGCCTGCTCGGCTTCGTACAGGCCGCCGGTCGATTGCACGATCAGGAACGAGCCGGCAAAGCCGGTCTTGCGGATGTGCGCGTCGATCTCGCCGATGTAGCGGCGCACCTTGGGGCCGATATAGGCGTTGGCGGCAACGGTCGAGCAGCGTTCGAACTCGCGATACTCCTGGCTCAGCTCGTGCGAAGCGGTGACGAAAATTTTCGGATAGCGCGCGGCGAGCACCGTTTTTGCATTTGCCTCGTGTGCCGCGTTGGCGTAGCAATTGACGAACATGATGGCGATGGCTTCGATGCCGCGCTGGTTCAACTGCTCGCCCAGTTCGACCAAACTCAGCTTGTCGAGAGGAATGAGGATCTCGCCGTCGGCGCGCACGCGCTCCTTGACCTCGAAACGCAGCGCGCGCTCGATCAGCGGCACATGTTTCTTGAAAAACAGGTTGTAGGCGTCGGGCCGGTTGATGCGGCCGATCTCATAGACATCGCGGAAGCCATCGGTGGTGATCAGCGCGGTTTTCGCACCGGTGCGTTCCAGGATGGTGTTGATCGCAATTGTTGAGCCGTGCAGGAACAGCCCCGCTGCGCGATAATCGCTGCCGGCCTTTTCCACGCCCGCGCTGATGCCGTCGACCAGATGTTGCGGCGTCGACAGGGCCTTGCCGAAGGAGAGCCGGCCCGAACGATCATCGAAGACCGCAACGTCGGTGAAGGTGCCGCCGATATCGGCCGCGAGCCGGATACGCGTGCTTTCGGACTTGGAATGCGCGTTGCTGCGAAGCGCCATGAAATTCAAGCAGACTCGTTCTTGAGCATGATCTTTTCCGAAAACCGGTTGCCACTTTTCAGGATCATGCTCTAGGTGTGGAGCCTCAAGAGGTTGTTCTCGGTCAAGCCAAGTCTGCTGATGGGTGTTTTATCATCGATGCCGGCGTGTGGCCTATGCCAATTGTATCGATGCAGCCATGGCGACAA